>Ga0247608_10002049_pt1 | contig 26346 bp, 16 predicted proteins | sample 176DNAGHGlowgp2_FD_193490 | JGI IMG/M metagenome (GOLD analysis project Ga0247608, IMG submission 193490) | Sheep rumen microbial communities from Palmerston North, Manawatu-Wanganui, New Zealand - 1766 DNA GHGlow gp2 | ecosystem: Host-associated > Mammals > Digestive system > Stomach > Rumen ... | reverse complement strand
TGGTACGCTTGCAGATGAAGAAGGTGACGGACATGCTGGAGCCACAGGGCATACAGCTACAGATTACCGATGCCGCTATCAAGTTCCTGGCACAAGAGGGTTACGACCCCGACTTCGGTGCCCGTCCTGTGAAACGTGCCATCCAGCATCTGGTACTGAACGACCTGTCGCGCAAGATACTTGCCGATGAGGTAGACCGCTCGAAACCGATTATCATCGACGAGTTCGGTGACGGACTGCTGTTCAGGAACTGATCTTGGAGGGCAAGGGCATGGCAACGATTACCGCCTCGTGGCTCTCCGACGGTAAGTATGAGGCCGGCAGCGTGTCGTACACCATCATCCGCGGCACGGGTGCCGATCGCATAGAGCTGCTCCGCAAGTTGTTCCTGGAGAATCTCGGCATCAGCAGCGACATCGTTGCTGCCGCCATACAGGCTGTCAGGAACTTCGAGTACGACTCTTCGAGGACTTACGATGAGAACTGTGCACAGCTCAAGAACTACGTGACGCAGATGGTGACCGCCGTGGCCCTGCAGAACGGTGTGAAGCTGACGGGCGGCATCAAAGGTGATGTGAACAATGACAATGTCATTAGTGCGCAAGATGCCTCCCTCATCCTGCAGTATGTGGCTGGCAAGACCTCATGGTAGAAACAAGCTAAGAGAGATAATAAAAAAGGTGCCCCCTCGTGTGTGAAGGGGCACCTTTTTTGGTATGCTCGGCATGAGCCTTCGTCGCCCTTACATCGTAACGACCACCGTATGTTTGCCGGCGGCGTAAGGGACGGTGTTTCCGCTGACGGGCTGTCCGTCGACCGTCATGCTGCTGACGCCATGCTCCCGCCCGTTGGGGTTCCTGACGGTGATGGTGTACTCGGCATCGCGGAACTTACGCCAGACGGTGTACTCCTTAGCGGTGGCGGGCACGCAGGGGTCTATCTGCAGACCGTCGTACTGTGGCTTCACGCCCAGAATATACTGGCTGATGGTGAGCCACATCCAGGCGGCTGTGCCTGTGAGCCATGAGTTCTTGCCCTCGCCGGGACGGGCGGCATCCTTGCCCGCCACCATCTGGCAGTTGACGTAGGGTTCCACCTTATGGAGTGTCTGGTATTTCTCCTCGACGTATGAGGGCAGTATCTTTGCGTAGTGGCTCCAGGCGTCGTTACCGCGGCCTGCGATACACTCGCCGATGATGACCCATGGGTTGTTGTGGCAGAAGATGCCGGCATTCTCCTTGTAGCCCTCGGGGTAAGAGCTGATTTCTCCATACTCGTAGACATACTTGCTGAAGGCCGGGTTGTTGAGCACCATGCCGTGCTCGCACTCCAGGTACTTCTTGCAGGAGTCGAGGGCCTTGGCCACCATGCCGTCCTCGGCACCAATGCCGGCCATGGTGCACCAGCCCTGGCTCTCGATAAATATCTTTGCCTCCTCACACTCGTGGGAGCCAATCTTGCAGCCGAAGTAGTCGTAGGCGCGCAGGTACCACTCGCCGTCCCAGCCGTCCTTCTTCACGGCAGCTATCATGGCATCTACAGCCTTCTGCATGCGGTCGGCTTCTGTCTGGTATGTGGCGATTGCTTCGCCACTGCCAGAACTGGCCAAATGGCGGCAGAGCTCCACATACTCTTTGGCGGTGACGACAAAGAGTCCGGCAATCATCAGCGACTCGGCCTTGGAGCCTTCGCTCTTGTTTTCGGTGGTCTGGAACGACTCGTTGGGGTCCCACGAGAAGCAGTTCAGGTTCAGACAGTCGTTCCAGTCAGCGCGTCCGATGAGTGGCAGCTTGTGGGGACCGAGGTTGTTGGTGACGTGGTCCATCGACACTCGCAGGTGTTCGAAGAGCGTCACCTCGGTGCCGGGCTGGTTGTCGAAGGGCACCATCTCGTCGAGTATCGAGAAGTCGCCCGTCTCCTTGATGTAGGCCACAGTGCCGAAGATGAGCCAGCAGGGGTCGTCGTTGAATCCGCCGCCGATGTCGTTGTTGCCGCGCTTCGTCAGGGGCTGGTACTGATGGTAGCAGCCGCCGTCGGGGAACTGCGTTGAGGCGATGTCGATGATGCGCTGACGGGCGCGGCTGGGAATCTGGTGGACGAAGCCCACCAGATCCTGGTTAGAGTCGCGGAAGCCCATGCCACGGCCGATGCCGCTCTCGAAGAAGGAGGCACTGCGAGAGAAATTAAAGGTCACCATGCACTGGTACTGGTTCCAGATGTTCACCATGCGGTCCAGCTTCGGGTTGTCCGTCTTCACCTTATATATATTAAGCAGGGCATCCCAGTACTCGCATAGTTCTGCGAACGCCTTGTCCACCTTTTCCGTGGTTTCGAGTTCGCTGATGAGCTGGTGTGCCTTTTTCTTGTTGATTACCTGCGGGGCAGAGAACTTCTCGTCTTGCTCGTTCTCCACGTAGCCGAGCAGGAAGATGAAGTCCTTCTGCTCTCCCGGCTCGAGTGTGACTTCGATATAGTGCGAGGCGATGGGGCTCCAGCCGTGGGCATGGCTGTTGCGGGGGTGGCCCTCCATGACGGCTTGCGGATCGGCAAACTCGTTGTATAGGCCCACGAAGGTCTCGCGGTCGGTATCGAATCCCTGTATCCCGGTGTTCACGTGATAGAAGGCGTAGTGGTTACGGCGCTCACGATATTCGGTCTTGTGATAGATGGTAGCCCCCTCCCGGTCTCCCCCCGTAGGGGAGGAGAGCTCAATCTCCACCTCGCCGGTCGAGAAGTTACGCTGGAAGTTCTCCATGTCGGTAGCGGCATTCCACAGGCACCACTCCACGAAGGAGAAGAGCTTCAGGTGTTTCACCTCCTGCGAGTCGTTCTTCAGCGTCAGCTTCTGCACCTCAGCCCATTTCTTCAGCGGTACGAAGAAGAGCACGCTGGCCTCCACTCCCTGCTTGCGTCCCGTGATGCGTGTGTAGCTCATGCCGTGGCGGCACTCATAGAAGTCGAGGGGTGTCTTGCAGGGTTTCCATCCGGGGTTCCACACCGTGTCGCCATCCTTGATGTAGAAGTAGCGTCCGCCATTGTCCATCGGCACGTTGTTGTAACGGTAGCGGGTGATGCGGCGGAACTTGGCATCCTTGTAGAAGCTGTAGCCGCCGGCGGTGTTGGAGATTAATGAAAAAAAGTCCTCATTGCCCAGATAGTTGATCCAGGGCCACGGTGTCTGCGGGTCTGTGATGACATACTCGCGGTGTTGGTCGTCGAAGTGACCATAGCGTTTGTTGTCCATAATGTCAGTAGTTGTTTGTTCAATTCTGGTGCAAAGATACGAAATAATTGATAAAAGTATTACAAAGGAAAATACAAATTTACTTAAAAAGCGGTGATTGTGTGAGATATTTTGTAACTTTGCACCCGATTTACACAAAACAGCAAAGACGATGAAAAGGTTCATGACAGCGTTATTATTGGCCATTACAGTCCTGTCGTTGCAGGCACAGATAATGGATCCGGTGCATTTCAGCTCGCAACTTAAGAAGGTCAGTGACACAGAGGCCGAGATTGTTTTTTCGGCCACTATTGATGATGGTTGGCACGTCTACTCCACCGATATGGGCAGTGACGGCCCCGTTTCCGCCACGTTTAATACTGTCAAGATGGGCGGTGTGGAGACCGTAGGCAAACTGACTCCCCGCGGCAATGTGGTCAAGCAGTTCGACAAGATGTTCGAGATGGAGCTTCGTTTCTTTGAGCATAAAGCCCAGTTTGTGCAGAAGGTCCGCTTTACGAAGCCAGCTTACGAGATAGACTGCTATCTGGAGTATGGTGCGTGCAACGACGAGATGTGCATGCCCCCTACGCAGGTGGTATTCAAGGAAAAGGGTACGGCTCCTGTCGTGGCAAAGGCTGACGGCCAGGATGCCGGCAAGAAGAATGCTGCCGCTGACGAGGTGAAACAGGCTGACAGCGCACTTGTAGCCCCGGGTGACACTGTGGCCGTGGCCGGCGCTACAGGCACAGCAGCGATGAATGACCTTTGGATGCCCGTCATCAGCGAACTGCAGGCTGCCGATGGCGGTGACAGCAGCGGTGCTGCCACATCGTGGTGGCTCATTTTCCTGCAAGGACTGTTGGGCGGCTTCATAGCCCTGTTCACTCCCTGCGTGTGGCCTATCATCCCGATGACCGTGTCGTTCTTCCTGAAACGGAATAAAGACCGCGCCAAGGCAGTCCGCGAGGCTACCACCTATGGGCTGAGCATTGTGGTCATCTACGTGCTGTTAGGCTTGGCGGTGACATTGCTCTTCGGTGCTTCGGCACTGAACGCCTTGGCCACCAATGCCGTGTTTAACATCTTCTTTTGCCTGCTGTTAGTGGTCTTTGCCGCTTCCTTCTTCGGAGCCTTCGAACTGACGCTGCCCTCTTCGTGGTCTAATAAGATTGACCAGAAGTCAGAGTCGACCACCGGCCTGCTCAGCATCTTCCTCATGGCCTTTACGCTGGTGCTGGTGTCGTTCTCGTGTACGGGTCCCATCATCGGTTTCCTGCTGGTGGCCGTGTCTACCCAAGGCAGCATCATTGCACCCACCATCGGCATGTTGGGCTTTGCCATCGCCCTGGCCATTCCTTTCACGCTCTTTGCCCTGTTCCCCTCGCTGTTGAAGTCGGCTCCCAAGTCGGGTGGGTGGATGAATGTGGTGAAGGTCACGTTAGGCTTCATCGAACTGGCCTTTGCCCTGAAGTTCCTGTCAGTGGCCGATCTAGCATACGGCTGGCACATTCTGGACCGCGAGGTATTCCTGTCGCTGTGGATTGTCATTTTCGGACTCTTGGGCGTTTATCTGCTTGGTTGGCTTAAGTTCCCGCACGACGACGAGGGACACCGTACCAACGTTCCGCAATTCTTCCTGGCCATGGCCTCGTTAGCTTTCACCGTCTACATGATTCCCGGTCTGTGGGGAGCACCGCTGAAAGCCATCTCCGCCTTTGCCCCGCCCATGAACACCCAGGACTTCAATCTGCAGAAAGTGGTCACTGAGCCCCGCTTCAAAGACTACGAGGCCGGTATGGCTGCAGCCAAGGCCGAGGGCAAACCCGTCATGATTGACTTTACGGGCTTCGGCTGCGTGAACTGCCGTAAGATGGAGGCTGCCGTTTGGAGCGACCAGCAGGTGGCCCGATTGCTGAACGACAAGTACGTGCTCATCTCCCTATACGTTGATGACAAGACCCCGTTGCCCGAGCCCATTGAGGTCACTGAGAACGGCCAGCAGCGCACGCTGCGCACCGTTGGCGACAAGTGGAGCTACCTGCAGCGCACCAAGTTCGGTGCCAACGCCCAGCCGTTTTACGTGCTGTTAGACAACGAGGGGCACCCCCTGGCAGGCAGCCGTGCCTACGACGAGGATGTCCCGGCGTATGTGGAGTTCCTGAACGGCGGTCTCGAAAAGTACCGGGAACCCTTATAATTCAACCAAGATACGGGCATCAACCGCTACGACGTCGTTTGCGTCAGCCAGCAGCGGGTTGATGTCTATTTCTTTTATCTCGGTGGCAAAGCGCAACAGGGTAGACAGACGCACGATGATTTCGGCATATTTCTGCTCGTTGAGTCCTTTTTGTCCGCGCGTTCCTTTTATAATCTTGTATCCGCGCAGCGAGTGAATCATCGAGAAAGCTTCGCCGTAGCTCAGCGGAGCCAGACCCGACTGCACGTCTTTCAGCACCTCGACAAAGATGCCTCCCAGTCCGCAGAGCACCACATGGCCGAAGCGCTCCTCGTACTTGGCACCGATGAACAGTTCAGTCCCCTTCAGCATCTTCTGCACCATGACCGCCGTGGCCCCCTCAATCTTCATCATGCGGTCGAACTCTAACGACAGGTGTTCGGCCGTCCGGATGTTCAGTGTGACGCCTCCGACATCGCTCTTGTGTACGGGCCCCACCACCTTAGCCACCACTGGATAGCCCACGCGCTCGGCAAAGGCGGTGAGTTCGGCCTTGTCTGCACTAACCGCTTCGGGCACCATGGGGATGCCCGCACACTCTAACAGTTGTCGCACTGTTTCGGGCTTGACGTATCCGTTGCTCTTGATGCCGCGGATGATGCTGTTCAGCCTGGGAATGTCAATGCCGTAGAGCTGCACCTCCATGGGTGCTGGTGGCGGTGTCTTCATGATTTGTGACAGCGCTGTGGCCAGTGTCACCTCGTCCGAGAAGTTGACGTGTCCCTTCTGCAGGAATTCGGCCACCTCCGGACCGGCAGTGTGCAGGCTGGGCAGGATGGGGAAGATGGGCTTGCGGCACTCCTGAATCTTCTTGTGCAGCACCTCGTAGGCATCGTAGAGCGTGTTCAGCCCCGGTGTACCGTAGATGACGGCAATGGCGTCGATGTTGTCGAAGCGCTGTTCGCAGTAGTCGATGGCCGTCTCTAAATAAGGTGCCGTGCCCGTAGCCAGTATGTCGATAGGGTTGCCCACACTGCTGCCCGGCAGCAATTTCTCCTTCAGTTCGTCGGCAGCGGGGCCTTCTAACTTGGGAACCTCCAGTCCGCCTTTCGATAGAGCGTCGGTCAGCATGACGCCGGGACCGCCGGCATGGGTGACGATGGCGAAGCGGAGGGGGGCAGGGGCTGTGGGCGTAGAACTGTTCATCACCATGAAGATGCAGCCGGTGGTGGTCAGTTCTTCACGGCTGTGGCAGCGCACGATGCCCGCCTTGCGGAACAGAGCCTCGACGGCAGCATCGCTGGAGGCGATAGCTCCCGTGTGGCTGGATGCTGCCCGGCTTCCGCTCTCGCTGGAGCCTGCCTTGATGGCCGCTATGCGACACCCTTTGCGTATGAGGCTTGAGGCGTGGAAGAGCAGCTTGTCCGGGTCGGCAATGTTCTCGATGTACAGCAGTTTGACGCGAGAGTCGGTGTCCGGGTTGAAGTGCTCGTCCATGTACTGCAGCACGTCCTCAATGCCTATCTGCTTGCCGTTGCCGATGCTCCACACGGAGTTGAACTGCAGACCCTTGATGACGGCACTCTCTAAGATGAACACCGCCGTGGCACCCGACCCCGATACGAAGTCGACACCCTGCTGATTCAGTTTCGGAATGGGCTTGGTGAATACGGAATGGTGGTTGCGGTTTAGTAGTCCGATGCAGTTCGGTCCGATGAGGGCGGCACCGTGTTGCCGGCATGTGTCGAGTATCTGCTGTTCCAGTTCAGCTCCAGCCTTGGTTTCTTCGCCAAAGCCTGCGGAAATGATGATGAACGCCTTGGTGTCCTTCTCGCCGGCCAGCACCCGCACGGTGTCGGGGCACAACTTGGCAGGGATGACCAGTACGGCCAGCTCGGTGGGCGGCAGTTCGCGGACATCGTGGAACACCTTGATGCCCTGCACTTCGTCTTCCTTGGGGTTGACAATGCGCAGTGTTCCCGTGAAGCCTCCCTGTAGGATGTTACGCACGATGGCACCACCGGGCTTGTGTACATTGTTCGACCCTCCAATCACCACAATGCTCTGTGGCGCTAATAGTTCTCGGTTAATCATATTGAGGTTCTTTTGATTTTAAAAACAGAATCCTTTGCACGGTAACCACAGCTTGGATAGCAGGTAGTCAGCGTTCCCCCATCATGCAAATTCGCCGAATTTGTTGACCAAAGTCGCCGAATTTGCTGACCAAAGTCGCCGAGTTTGTTGACCAAAGTCGCCGAGTTTGTTGACCAAAGTCGCCGAGTTTGCCGACCAGGTGACTCATGGTGACGGTGCTGTGAGGCTTGGGCGGTTATACTATTACTATGCTTTTAACAGGGTGAGACACTACCGAGCACTGCGGGAAGTAGTAGCCCAGCTTCAATACGAACTTGATAGGGGTGCCATCAGCAATATCACTACCGGCGGGTCCCTCGTCCAACGTCTGGTCGAAGGTGCCGCCTATGGCAGCACGCACATAGTCGGCAAAGGTGGTGCCGTTGTCGTTGATGGTGGCTAAGCAGGCATTGATGAACGGCAGCTGGGTGGTCTGGAAGTTGATGATGTCGTCGGCCAGCAGTTTGATGTCCTCTTCCTCGCAGTCGGTCTGGGCTTTCTCGTTCTCTGAAGCCAGTGCTTGGACGAGTGGCTGCAGTTGCTGGCGATACTGTCGCAGTTCGTAGATGCGGTTGTTCAGTGCCTTGAAGGCGCTGACAGCCTCGTTGTAAACCATCTGTTGTTCGGCCGTCAGCGAACTCTCCTCCTGTTGTGACTCTTCCTGTTGCTTGCGGCGTTTCTCACGGATTTTAATAAATGCTGTGGCTCCGGCAGCGATGGCCGTGACGCCGAGGGTAGCCAGGGCTGCCCATGTTGATTTGTTGTTCTTCAGTTCCATAGTTTCAAGTTTTGTCGCAAAGTTAGCGATTTTCCATGAAACTACAAAAATATCTGCGTGTTTTCTTCATATTTTCTGGTTACCCGTAGTATTGTTCAAACCGTATTACATTTGGTAAAACATGGTAAAACTCGTTAAACGCTTTGGCCGTTTCGTGCTTTCTTCGTATCTTTGTACATTGTTATGCAAACTGCAAGCGTATGAAACGTAATATAAGAATGATTCTGGCAGCACTGCTGCTGACGCCCATGACACTATTCGGACAGACATATCAGCAATTATGGAAACAGGTAGAGGCGGCCCAGCAGAAGGACTTGCCCCAGACAGCCATACAGTATCTGCAGAAGATTGAGGCAAGGGCCGGCAAGGAACGTGCCTACGGTCAGCTGCTGAAGTCGACACTGCTGCATGCGCGGCTGCAGTCAGAAGTGTCCCCCGACTCGCTGAAGCCAGCTGTGGAGCGGTTGGAACAGGAAGAACAGCGTGCCACAGACCTGGCCCTGAAGGCAGTTTATGATGCTGTGCTCTCATCCATCTATAAGAGCAATCCGCAGTTGGGTGACGACTGGGAAGCCCGTTCGCAGGACTATCTGCAAAGGGCTATCGCCCATCCGGACGTACTGGCCAGAGAGAAAGCCGGCATCTATGAGCCTTTCGTGGTGAAGGAAGCAGGTAGCAGCTATTTCGGGCACGACCTGCTGAGTGTGATTGGCAGCGAACTGGAAGCATGGGAATGGATGAGCCGCTATTACAGTCAGGCGGGTAATCGCCCTGCAGCCTGCCTGTCAGCAAAGAACGCCTGCCACACCATCCAGCAGCTTGACTCGCTGATAGCACGCTATGGCGACTTGCCTGAGTGCGGTGCCGTGGCCAATGAGCGGTATGAGCTGATGGACGACGAAACGTACACTCCAGCCCAGCGTGCTGCCTGGCTGCAAGAGTCGCTACGCCGGTGGGGTACGTGGCAAGAGGGAGCCGCCCTGCGTAACCACTGGACGGTGCTGACCAATCCGTCGTTCGACGTGGACATCGAGCATCGCATTGCGGAGGTGAACAAGCCACAGACGGTCAGGCTTAATGACCTGCGGCACCTGCAGCAGCTGACCATGCGCGTCTATCGTACCTCGTTGACGGGCGACACCAAACTCGATTTGAACAATGTAGCAGACTATCGGCAACTGAAAGGCAAGTTGACGGAGTTGAGGGCAATGTCGCGCGTGCTGAACTTTACGCCTCGTGAGGACTACGAAGTGTTTGAAGACTCACTGCAGTTGGATGCCCTGCCTGCCGGAGTGTATATGTTGGAGTTTGCCTCCGTGCCTGAGACCCGGGTGGCACGCGTACTCTATTTCGTGTCGGGTGTTCGTGTCATCATGCAGGAGCTGCCTGGTAATAAGATACGTTATGTAGTGGTGGACGCGACAACGGGCCAGCCCATCAGTGGTGCCCAGTTGCGCATAGGGCATCGCAAAGGGTGGAATAAGCCCCTGACCACTCAGTTGCTGACCTGTGACAAACAGGGAGAGACGGTCTATACCTATCAAGACAGCCAACGTCCTCAAGAGGTCTTTGCCTATACGGCAGCAGACAATTACTGCCCTCCGATGGACGGTTATTACGGACGCTACTCCTATTATGAGCGCAACTACGACAGCGAACATATCAATATATTCTCTGACCGGCGCATCTACCGCCCAGGACAGACGGTGCATGCGGCTGCCATTGTGTGGAAGGAGCAGTCGCCTACTGATAATACGGCGGTAGCCGGTAAGCAGATTAAGATGGAACTGCGCGATGCCAACTATAAGTTGGTGGCCGAACAGTTGGTCTATACTGACCGCTTTGGCAAGTGCGCCACTCAGTTTACGCTGCCCACCGGGCTGCTGAACGGCAATTTCACGCTGAGAGCTAACGGGGCAGCTACCAGCATCAGGGTAGAAGAATACAAGCGTCCGACCTTTCAGGTGGAGTTCGAGGAATACAAACAGTCTTATCAAAATGGCGACACCGTCCGTGTTGAAGGCAAGGCCGTCAGCTATGCCGGTGTTCCTGTCCAGGGTGCTAAGGTACACTATGTCGTCAGACGGCGGGTGGCCTACTGGTGGCTCAACTATTCATGGTATTGGCAGGGTGGCTACATTGGAAAAGGTTTAGAGGAACAGGTGGTCTTCGAGGGCAATGCCCTGACGACCGATGACGGCACGTTTACGGCATTGATGCCAATGGTATTGCCTGACGACCTGAAGGGTCAGCGCATGTACTACCACTTTGTCGTGGAAGCCGATGTGACTGATGTGGCCGGCGAGACCCACCATGGCACGATGGCGCTGCCACTGGGCTCAAAGCCCACAGCCCTGGTTTGCGACCTGCCACAACAAGTGCGCTCGGACCAGTTGCCCAAGGTTACCTTCACCCGCTGCAATGCGGCAGGCAAGGAGATTGCCGGTAGTGTGCGTTATCGGCTGGACCGTGGCCAGTGGCAGGAGTGTGCAGCCAATGCCAGCATCTCGCTTTTTAATGCGAAGTGTTCTTCCGGCGAGCATCGGTTAGAGGCTGTCTGCGAGCAGGACTCGTTAGACATGAAGTTTGTGGTGTTCGGACTCGATGATAAGAAACCTGCCTCGCACACTCACGACTGGTTCTATGCCTCACACAGTCAGTTCCCCAACGACGGCCAGGCGGTCACCGTACAGGTAGGTGCTTCCGACCCCGACCTGCACATTGTCTACGGCATTTTTGCCGGTGGAAAGGAAATTGAGAGTGGGGCCGTGGAGCGTGATGGCGAGCTTATCAATCGTAAGTTTGTATATAAAGAGGAATACGGTTCGGGACTGCTGGTTACCTATGCGTGGGTGAAGGATGGTGAGTGCTATCGCCACTCACACATCATAGGCCGCCCTCTTCCCGATAAGCGGTTGAAACTGACATGGGAGACCTTCCGCGACCGGCTGACTCCCGGACAGCAGGAACAGTGGCGACTGAAAATCATGAATCCTGACGGCACGCCTGCTGATGCTTCGCTGATGGCCGTGCTCTACGATAAGAGCCTCGACCAGATAAATCCGCACCAGTGGTCGTTCAGTCCTTCCGTCTTTCAGAACAAGCCTTCCACGTCATGGCAGTGGCGGGCTCCGGGCCGCCTTTTCACGTCGGGGGCGAAGAATTATAACCTGTTGGAGGTGCCGACACTGACCTTCAGCCACTTTGACACGAGCGTCTATCCCTACTATCATTATATGACCATGGTTCGTGGCGCACGGAGGATGAAGCCGATGATGGCTACCAGTAATAGTGCGGTCATGGTGGCTGAAGAGAAATTAACATCTCTTGGTGCCATGGATGTGGCAGGCAATGATGAGTCTATGAAGGAAACAATAGTCGTAGGTTATGGCACCATGAAGAAAAAAGACTTGGCCGGCAGCGTGAAGGTCGACGATGTTGAACGGCAAGAAGTGCCTATGCGTGAGAACTTGCAAGAGACCGCCTTCTTCTATCCTCAGTTAGAGACCGACCCGCAGGGTGGGGTGGTGCTGTCGTTCACGTTGCCAGAGAGCCTGACAACATGGCGGCTGATGGGCATTGCCAATACTGCCGACATGCACTATGGCAGCATTGAAGGCGAGACGGTGGCCAGGAAGGAACTGATGGTACAGCCCAACATTCCACGCTTCTTGCATGTTGGCGATCAGGCTACGCTTTCCGCTCGTATCATCAATACGGGTGAACAAATGCTCAGTGGCACAGCTCTGTTACGGCTGTTGGATGCTGACACGCAGAAGGAAGTGTTGACAGCCAGCGAGCCATTTACCCTTGAGGCTGGCAAGACCACGGCAGTCACCTTCCGTATTTCTGCTATAGCCCTGATACCTTCGTTATATATTTGCAGGGTATCGGCTGTGGGGACAACGGCAGGACAGGATGGCTTCTCGGATGGGGAACAGCACTACCTGCCTGTACTCTCTGACCGTGAGTACGTCACTAAGACTGTGCCCTATACCCAGCATGAACCGGGGGTAAAGACGATAGACCTTACGAAACTCTTCCCCCAGGGCACTACCCAGCAGAAGATGACCGTCGAGTATACCAACAATCCCGCATGGCTTATGGTGCAGTCGCTGCCCACATTGGGACAGCCGTGGGAGCATAGTGCTATTGACCAGGCGGCATCCTACTATTCGAACCTGCTGGCCAAAAGCTTGCTGGCACAAAGTCCTCAGGTGAAGACGGTATTCGAGCAGTGGAAACGAGAGAGAACTGCACAGTCTTCCCTGCACTCACAGATAGAGAAAAACCAGGAACTGAAAGACCTTGTGTTGGCAGAAACACCCTGGGTAGTTGCTGCCGACCGTGAGGAAGAACAGCGACAACGGCTGGCAGACTTCTTCGACGAGAACGGCATTGCCAACCGTCTCAGCATGGCTGTGGCGAAACTGCAGAAACTGCAGCATGCGGACGGGGCCTTCTCGTGGTTCCCCGGAATGGAGGGGAGCACTTACATCACAGTGGCCGTAGAGGAGATGCTGATACGTCTGAACCGAATGGCTGGCAAGCAGGACGATACACAACAGTTGCAGGACAAAGCCTTCGACTATATCGGTCGGCAGATGATAGAGGTGGTCAACGAAATAAAACGTCAGGAGAAGAAAGGCGTCAAGCCTCTGTTCCCCTCATTCACCGCCCTGCGCTGGCTATACCTTTGTGCGCTGGACGGTCGTCAGCTCTCGCACGATGTCAAGTCGGCCAACGACTATCTTATCGCCTTGCTGAAGAAGGACATCAAACGACAGACCATCTACGAGAAGGCACTCACTGCCATCGTACTGGACAGACATGGCGACAGCAAACAGGCAAGGGAATATGTACGGAGCCTGAAGGAATACACAGTTTATACTGAAGAGATGGGACGATACTACGATACTCCGCGTGCCAGCTATTCGTGGTACGACTATAAGATTCCTACAGAGGTGGCAGCCATTGAGGCCATCCAGACAGTGATGCCTCAAGAACGTCAGACCATCGACGAGATGCGCCGTTGGCTCTTGCAGGAGAAACGTACGCAGGCATGGGACACCCCCATTAACAGCGTCAATGCCATCTGGGCATTCCTGAACGATAATAGCAGTCTGTTGGCAACGAAGGAACAAACCGTCCTCGCCGTTGACGGCTCACCCATCGACACTCCTCAAGCTACAGCAGCCCTCGGCTATGTCAAGACAACCGTCGACGCGCCTAAGGGTCGAACCTTCACGGCCACCAAGACCGGCGAAGGGACATCGTGGGGAGCTGTTTATGCACAATTTCTGCAGAAGACTTCTGAGGTGGAGGCTTCACAAAGCGGTATCAGCGTAAAGCGTGAGGTTATGCCGGCTGAAAAAACGCAGGGAACTATCGCTGTTGGCGACCGTATCAAAGTTCGTATTACCATCGAGACCACACGCGACCTTGACTTCGTGCAGGTTGTCGACCGTCGTGCTGCCTGCATGGAACCCGTTCGTCAGTTGTCCGGCTATCATCAGGGAGCATACGTGTCGCCGAAAGACTGTGCCACTCATTACTTCTACTACGGACTGGCCAAGGGTAAGCACGTGATAGAAACGGAATACTATATCGACCGTGCCGGACAGTATGAGACCGGCACCTGCAACGTGCAGTGTGCCTATGCTCCCGAATATCGTGGCACGGCACCGTCGATGGTGATAAAGGTTAATGAGTAATAAACCAGACAAAGGAAATCAAAAAGTATCATGATGAATATAAAAGAAAGACTTAAAACAGGAAGTGCGACAAAATGGTTCTTGCCTCTTTGTCTTTTTGCCCTTCTCCCTCTGAATACGAACGCACAGAAACTGATAGCGGAGAAAACAACCGTCGACATAGGACGTACAGGTTATCAAACCCCTGTGACGGCAGTCTTCGACTTCAAGGTGAAGGGCAGCAAGAAGGTGCGCATAGAGTCGGTGCAGCCTGACTGCAACTGTACGGTCGTTGACTTTCCGCGTGGTGATGTCGGCGAGAGTTTCCAGATACGGATGACTTACGACGCCCGTCAGTTGGGACACTTCGACAAGCAGGCGGCCATCGTCACCAGTGCATCGAAGAAACCGTTCTATATCCGTATGAGGGGTGTGGTGCTTGAGGACTATGTCGACCTGTCGGGCAACTTCCCCGTCGATATGGGTGACCTCCGCCTTGACAAGAACGAACTGGAGTTCGATGACGTCAGTCGGGGCGACCAGCTTACGCAGGAGCTATATATATATAATAATGGTACGCGCGAGTATTGGCCGAACCTGATGCATCTGCCCCCGTATCTCAAAGCACAGGTATCACCGGAGCGACTGGCCTCCGGACAGGTGGGCATCATTACCGTCACACTGAACTCGTCGTTGTTACATGACTACGGGCTGACGCAGACCTCCGTCTATCTGGCTGGGAATCCAGGCGACAAAGTCAGCCCCGACCACGAGATTGGTGTTTCGGCGGTTTTGCTGCCGGCCTTGCAGGGACTCACTGAGGCACAGAAACAGCATGCTGCCAAACTTCAGCTGTCGTCGGAGCAGGTGGATATCCTGTTTGAGGGCAAATCTAAAAAGACGGCCTATATAGAACTCTCCAATCATGGGCACGCTGAATTGGTCATCTCGTCATTGCAGATGTTTACTGCTGGCCTGAAGATATCGCTACCCAAGAGCCGTCTGGCGCCGGGTGAGTCGACGCGTCTGAAGATTACTGCCCTGCGCGACGACTTGTTGAAGGTACGTACGCGACCACGTATCCTGATGATAACCAATGACCCAGACAAGACAAAAGTGACCATTACGATTAATGCAAAATAAACAAAACGAAACATGGAACATCCCGAGAATAGTTCTGAATATGCTGGCCTGCAGGTCAATAGCGGTGTAGAGCAGCCTTCTATCATCAATCCTTACTTGAACCGCCATCGTGTACGACGTCGTGAACTCTCTGCTGCGGAGATGGTAGAGGGTATTACTAAGGGCGACGTCACCGTCCTCTCGCAGGCAGTGACGCTGGTGGAGAGTGTTAATCCCGACCATCAGGCCAAGGCCCAGGAGGTCATCAACAAGTGTCTGCCCTATAGTGGCAACAGCATTCGTGTGGGTATCAGCGGTGTGCCGGGTGCCGGAAAGTCGACCAGCATTGACGAGTTCGGCATGCATGTGCTTAAAGAGAAAGGAGGCCGATTGGCAGTGTTAGCCATCGATCCCAGCTCGGAACGCTCTAAGGGAAGCATTCTCGGTGACAAGACGCGCATGGAAAAGCTCTCCACTCATCCCGACTCGTTCATACGCCCTAGTCCTACGGCAGGCTCGCTGGGTGGTGTAGCCCGCAAGACGCGTGAGACCATCATCCTCTGTGAGGCAGCGGGATTCGACAAGATATTCATTGAGACGGTAGGCGTGGGACAGTCTGAGACGGCTTGCCACTCAATGGTCGACTTCTTTCTGCTCATACAGTTGGCCGGTACGGGTGACGACCTGCAGGGCATTAAGCGCGGCATTATGGAAATCTGCGACGGCATCGTCATCAACAAGTGCGATGGAGACAATGTGGACAAGTGCCACATGGCAGCCACCAATTTCCAGAATGCGCTCCACTTCTTCCCCATGCCGCCCAGTGGCTGGCTTCCCAAGGTGTTGTGTTACAGCGGCTTTTACGGATATGGTGTCAAGGAGGTGTGGGACATGATCTACCAGTATATTGACTTTGTCAAGCAGAACGGCTATTTCGAGTATCGCCGTAACGAGCAGTCAAAGTATTGGATGTACGAGACCATCAACGAGCACCTGCGCATGAACTTCTATAACAACTCCGTCATCCAACAGCGCTTAGAGCAGGCTGAGCGCACCGTTCTTGCTGGCCAGCAGACCTCTTTCACGGCTGCCCAGAGCTTGTTGGACGATTATTTTAACTCGATGATGCATGCTACAGATTGAGATTGACAATGGCAGTGGATTCTGTTTCGGCGTGACCACGGCCATCCAGAAGGCGGAAGAGGAGCTGTCGAAGGGTAATACGCTCTACTGCCTTGGTGATATTGTACACAATGGCATGGAGTGTGACCGCCTGCGGCAGATGGGGCTTGTCACTATTGACCACGAGCAGATGCGACAGTTACATGGTGTCAAGGTATTGCTGCGTGCCCATGGCGAGCCTCCCGAAACTTATGAGCTGGCACGGCAGAACGACATTGAAATCATTGATGCCACGTGTCCTGTGGTACTCCAGTTGCAGAAGCGCATCAAGAAGCAGTACGAAAACACCAACACCCTTCTCCCGTCACCAAGTTCCCAGATAGTCATCTTCGGGAAAAAAGGTCATGCCGAGGTGCTGGGACTGGTGGGGCAGACGCAGTCGCATGCCATCGTGATAGAAAATGTAGACGAGGTGCAGCGCTTAGATTTCTCGCGCGACATCTATCTTTACTCACAGACTACGAAGTCGCTCGACGAGTTCCATCGCATCATTGACTACATACAGTCGCACATTGCTGTCGGGGCCACCTTCAAGAGTTTCGATACTATTTGTCGTTCCGTTGCCAACCGCATGCCGAATATCTCGCAGTTTGCATCGCGCCACGACCTGATTCTTTTTGTCTGTGGACGGAAGAGCTCCAACGGCAAGGTGCTTTATGGCGAGTGCCTAAGGGTCAATCCCAATACTTACCTTATTGAAGGTCCGGAGGAGATAGACCCCACATGGCTCAAAGACATCACTACCGTCGGCATCTGCGGGGCTACCAGTACCCCCAAATGGCTGATGGAGCAGTGCCGTGATGCCATCCTCCAATATAATGCTGTGGAGAGCGCACCCGCTAACGGGTAGCTTCTTGGAACCGTTCCATCAACCACTCCTTCTGCTCGGCAATGGTCATCTGACTGTTGTCGAGCAGAATGGCATCTGGGGCTTGCTTGAGTGGCGACACCTCACGATGTGAGTCAATGTAGTCGCGCTCCTGGACATTCTTCAGTATTTCGTCGTAGTCGGCCTCCATGCCCTTCGCCTTCAATTCGTCATAGCGACGCTGGGCACGTACCTCGGCAGAGGCAGTGACGAAGACCTTCAACTCAGCGTTGGGGAATACCACCGTACCAATGTCACGACCGTCCATGACGATACCTCCTTCTTGACCCATGCGCTGTTGCTGTGCTACCAGGGCTGTACGCACAAAGGGAATGGCGGCAATGGGACTCACGTGGTTCGATACTTCCAGCCCGCGGATGTCACGTTCCACGTTCTCTCCGTTCAAGAACGTAGTAGTGCTCCCGTCCACCAGTTTCTGTTCAATCGTGATGTCGGGAATGGCTGCTTCCAGCTCGGTAACCTTGATGCTGCCGTCAGCATTGAACATGTCGTGGCGAAGGGCATAGAGCGTCACACTGCGGTACATGGCACCGGTATCTACGTAGACGTAGCCCACCTCGCGGGCCAGGTCTTTGGCCATCGTACTCTTGCCGCACGACGAGTGGCCGTCAATAGCTATGGTAATCTTTTTCATTATTTTGTAATTTCTTTATAATGAATATGCCAAATTAATCAAAATGGAATAGGAGGACACATGGTATTTGGCATAGGCGGCATGAAGCTTAAAGCGCTGCAACTGCAGACCGGCACCGAAGGATATGCCTGCACCATGGTTGCTTTCGCCATCGTCGTCGCTGATTTTCATTTCACTGCTGCGACGGAAGTTATAGCCGGCAGCCACGTAAATGTTCTCGCCCAACAGCAGGTCGGCACCCACCGCTAAGTGCTTCACAAGTCCCTGATCCCAGTTGGTCAGCCGCGAAAGGGTGGCAGTCAGTCGCAGGGGAGAACCCTTCAGTCGCTTGCTGACTCCCAATTGCAGGTCGAAGGGTATGCGCTCGAAGTCGTCGTCGTATGCTTTTATTTGTCCGCCCAGATTCTTGGCCACTGCCGACAGCGACCAGCCACGCTCCTCGTCTAAGTAGTTCACGCCCAGGTCTACGGCCACGGCTGCTGAGTTGTAGCTGGCAAGATGTGACGTGACGAAGCGGGCTGTGATGCCGCCACTGATGCGGTTTGATAGCATATATGCCAGTGTGCCGGCCAGTGCGATGTCACGCGCCGAGAACGTTCCCTGCTCTACATTGTCGACCGTGGTCTCCTTCATAGACCCGTAGTCCATATATTGTGCCGACACACCCCAAGTGGCACGCTCCTTATAGGTCTTCACAAATGATGCCGAAGCGGTCTTGGCTCCTTCCATATACGTCATGAAGTTCAGGTTCAGCGTCTTGTCCGTGACCCCGCTGATGAGCGACGGGTTGTGGAAGATGAGTGTGGCATCGTCTTCCGTCAGCGTGATGTTGTCACCGCCAAGTGCCGCCGCGTGTGCACTGACGGGAAGGCGCAGGAAACTGTACACCTCCTGGCTCTCCTGAGCACATGCCAATAGGGGTGAGAGCATGGCCAATAACGTAAAAATACCTTTTCTCATCTAATTATTCCTAAATAGCGGTGCAAAGTTAGCAATTAATTCTTAATTTATTCGTACCTTTGCATAATAATTAACGCATTATTCCGCATTTTATTGTTAAGGGATGGAGCAGAAGAAGACACCACGGGCAGACATGGAACAGCGTCGCACCACAGGATTCCTCCTGGGGCTTACCCTGGTGTTGGCAATGCTCTACGTATCACTGGAGTGGAATTCTGATGTTCACGACGAACCCTTCGATCCGCTGGACCTCGACGAATTGGTGCACGAGAGTGAACTGGTGCCCATGTCGAATATTGAGACCATGGCCCAGCTGGAGGAAAAAGAGAAACAGGAACCTGAAAAGGCTGATAAGCTGCATGTGGTCGATGACGACGTGGAACTGCAACAGCCTGAAGAGGAGAAGGAGGGCGAACAAGAGGGCGACGACGACGAGTCGTTGTTGAAGGAACTCGAAGAAGGACTTGACGACGACAAGGCGCTGGCCTCTATGGGTGTCGACCCGAACAATCCGCTTAATTTCCATATTGTTGAGGACCTGCCACAGTTTCCCGGTGGTGCCGTCGAGTTCATGAAGTGGCTCACCAAGCATTTGCGCTATCCGCATAATGCACGCCAGCGCAAGATACAGGGTAGGGTGGTGGCTGTGTTCTATGTCGAGAAGGACGGACACGTCACGGGCATTGATATCACCGAGAAACTGTCGCCCGAGTGTGACCGCGAGGCCTTGCGCGTGTTACGCATGATGCCCGACTGGAAACCTGGCATTCAGAACGATAAGCCCTGTCGCACTAAGGTGTGCATTCCCATAGTCTTTAAGCTTTAGTTAAAAGACACCTCGTAATAAAGTAATATCAAAATATCGAAATAACGAAACAACGGAACACTGAAATAACAAAACCAATGAATTCCTCCAACGAAATCCTACAGAAAGTCAACGACTGTCTGGCCGCACTGCCTTACGACCGCCAGCCCTCGTCGCTCTATGACCCCGTGAAGTACGTGCTCTCCCTGGGTGGCAAGCGCATACGCCCTGTACTCATGCTGCTGGGCTACAACCTGTGGCGCGAGCACCCCGAGGACATCCTCATGCCGGCCATTGGCCTGGAGACCTATCATAACTATACCCTGTTGCACGACGACCTCATGGATAATGCCGACATGCGCCGAGGGCACGAGACCGTCCATCGTCGTTGGAATGCCAACAAGGCCATTCTCTCTGGCGACTCCATGCTCGTGCTGGCCTATCAGCGCGTGGCCCAGGTGCCTGCCGACAAGTTACGCGACGTGCTGGACCTCTTTACCGTCACCGCCCTTGAGATTGGCGAGGGACAGGAGTACGACATGGCCTTCGAAATGCGCAACGACGTCACCGAGGACGAGTATATCGAGATGATCCGTCTGAAGACCAGTGTCTTGCTGGCCTGTGCCCTGAAGATGGGCGCCCTGCTGGCCGATGCTCCTCAGGCTGATGTCGACCGGCTCTATACGGTGGGCGAACAGCTGGGACTTGCTTTCCAGTTGCAGGACGACCTGCTTGACGTCTATGGTGACCCCAAGGTGTTTGGCAAGGCCATCGGTGGCGACATTACGTCGAACAAAAAAACCTATATGCTCATCAATGCCTTCAATCGTGCCAACGATGCACAGCGTCAGGAGTTGCAGCGCTGGGTCAGTGCCACCAACTTCAATCGCCAGGAGAAGGTCAGCGCAGTCACCCGTCTCTATGACGCCATCGGCATCCGCCAGCTTTGCGAGCAGAAAATCAACTACTACTTTGACCAGGCACGCCACACCCTCGACCAGGTCAATGTGCCTGACAAGCGTAAGGCAGCCCTCCGTGCCTATATGGACGAAATGCTCCATCGCGACAAGTAGTACTCTCAACTATGAACTAAGAACTATGAACTACCTTGACACCCACTGTCATCTGGACGGCGAGGAGTTTTCTGACGACCGCGACCTGGTGGTGCAGCGTGCGCGTGAGGCTGGCTGTGCAGCCATCTTCCTGCCAGCCATCGACCTGAAGTCGTGCCACACCGTGCTCGATACCTGTGCCCGATATTCTGGTTACTGCTACCCCATGCTGGGCCTGCATCCCGAAGAGGTGCGGGGCGACTGGCGCGAGCAACTCGCCCAAATCAGGGAAATCATTAATTCCAGGCTTCAAACTTCAGACCTCAGACTTATCGCCATCGGCGAGGTTGGCCTCGATTATTATTGGAGTCGCGAGTTCGAACAGCAACAGCTGTCGGCATTCGAGCAGCAGGTGCAGTGGTCCGTAGAGATGCGCCTGCCACTGATGATCCACTGTCGCAAGGCCCAGAACGAGATGGTTACTATATTAAAAAGGTACGCGCACGACCTGCCCGGCGGAGTCTTCCACTGCTTCACAGGCAACGAGCAGGAGGCACGCCAGCTGTTGGAGTTCCCTCAGTTTGTGCTCGGCATCGGCGGCGTGCTCACCTTCAAGAAGAGCCACCTGCCAGAAACCCTTGCCGCCAGTGTACCCTTGGAGCGCATAGTCTTAGAGACCGATGCGCCCTATATGGCCCCCGTTCCCATGCGGGGGCAGCGCAACGAGTCTGCCTTCATCCGCCATGTCATCACCCGACTCGCTGAAGCTTATGGCGTGAGTGAAGAAACCATCTGCCGACAGACCACGGCCAACGCCTGCCGCATCTTTCCAATCCCCGCATAATATTACTCCTATAAAAAATACAGCGCCAGACGAATCACTCGCCCGGCGCTGTCACATTATAATCTATGCATTGGGTTAAAAGTCATCAAAGCCGTCCAACGACGGTGCACTGAACTCGCCAGTGAACTCATCTTCTGTTGGAGTAATACTCTGAGGTGTTGTGTCTGGGAGCAGTTTCGATGCTGCTAAGAAGCCCTGCGTCCTCATTACAATCACTTCCGCGTTTGGTTCAATATATTTTTTCTTCATAACATTGTTATTGTTTAGAAACTAATTAAACTAATTGTTATTATTTCACCACGACCTTACGTCCGTTCACGATGTACAGACCCTTCTTCGCGTTCTGCACCTTCTGACCGCTGAGGTTATATACCTCGCCGTTCAGTTGCAGTTCGCCAGCATTCACCATGGTCTTAATGCCAGTGGTGGCATCCTCAAAGACTGCCGTCGGAGCTCCTACACCGGCGGGCAAATCGAAGTAAGCGCGGAAACCCTTGATGCTTGCAGCGGCACCGGCCTTGGCAATCTTACCCTCAGAGGTAACACCATAGATGTTGTCCGTCTCGGCATTCTTCGTCCAGTTGCCAGCAGCTATAGGTGTGTAGGTACCACGGAAGTAAGCACCGCCCTGATAGCGGTACCATGCCGAGGCATTGCCAGAGGCTATCGTGATGTCGGTCAATGCAAAGTCATCGGTGATGGCAGCAGGTACATAAACGATGTACGGATAACTGGCGGTAAGCGTGGTGACGCTGGTAAAGCCCAGTTCTCCACCGCTGTAACTCGTGAAGTTGTAGGCTTTGGCATCCGTACCGAAGACTGTCTCGACATCAGCAACGTCGAACGGCAGGCAGACGGTGTTCCAGCCAGCATTGAGCTTGCGCTTCAGGGTCACGTGGTCGTAAGTTCCGGCGACAACGGCATCCGACGAAGTCTCGTCGAGTGTCAGGTAGGTGATGGAAGCTACGTCGCGAGTGACGGTCTCCGTGCTCAGGGTACCGCCGGTATACTCAACTTCGATGTGCATCTCCACATCGTCAGCACCTGTGGTAGGCGTACAGGTGATGCTAATCACCTTGCTCTCGTTAGCCTCGAAGTCGGTTGAGGCTGAAGTGCCGATGACTGTCGTGCCCATATAGAGCTTGGCAACGACACCTGTCTCGGCCACGCCACGATTTTCCTTGACCGTCACGGTGGCGTCGAAGCTCTCGCCTTCCTTAAGCGACGACGAAGGAATCGAGCTGGCGGTGATGTTCATGATGTGGTCGGGAATTGCAAGTTTGAAGCCCTCAAAATTGTCAAGACTGGCATACTTGCCATTGAATTTCAGATAATAATAACCATCAGCAGGTGCTGTGAATGTCTTAATGCCACTAGAAGTAAATGGCGACCCCTCTATTGCAGTCCAGTTGTTTAAGTCGTTAGAATACTCAACGGTTAATTTATCAGTGCTATCTGTTCCACCACCAATCTGGAATGACAGAACATCGTCTTTCTTGGCCTGTAAGCGTGGAGTTGTAATAGTAATCGTACTACTTGAAGTCCCTGCATAAGCAACATAATTATCGATTGTAGCATAACTTGCAGGAGATTTTGTTATTGTCCATCCAGTAGTTGTCCAGAAGTCAGGCAGCGTGCCACCCTCGAAGTCCTCCGTCCAAGCCTCGGGGTCGAGGGTAGAGGCTGTAGCATTGATGACAATGTCTTCCAGTCCGCCAACAGTAGGATGGATGGTGATGGTAGCGGCCTTTGCGCCATAAGTAGTGTTGAATACCAGAGCGAGGTCGAACGTAGTGCTCTCGGCAGCACCAAGGGTGAATGAAGTCTTGCTGACGGTGAACTGCGAGTCGTCGCTCGTAGCGATAGTACCAGTCAGCGTGCCCGTGCCGCTATTGGTGATGGTGTAGGTCTTGTCAGCGGGAGCAGCCTGCAGCTTCGAGCCGAAGTCGGCAGCGGCACCCGTGGCCACAGCCTCGCCACCAAGCGTGACAGCCAGCTCAGGAGCATTGGCAGCCTTGTCGGAACCCGTCACGTTGATGACGAACTCGCCCTCTGTAGTAGTGACGGTCACGACTGCTGCCTGGGCACCAGTGCGATTAGCATCATAAGAACGAGTGATAGTAAGGTCGAAGGGACATGCTACGTTCGCACTCCAGTTGGTCGTGTAGGCAGCGGCACCTTCGCCCGTGATGGCCACATTAGTAATGTTGATAGTACCTGCACCTGTATTAGCAAAGTTGTAAGTAACGCTGGCATCAGCGGCACACTCGCCGAAATCGTAAGCAGCGGGCGTAGATACATTCTCAGCAGGGTCGCCAGTAGTGACGGTGAGCACGGGGGCGTAGGTCAGACCAGCAATCTCGTCGACTACAACATAGTAACCAACAAAGCGTATCTTGTTGATTGTTGTGGGGATGTCTGACACTACCAGCGTTGCATAGTCAGGATAAGTCAATCCTTCAGATCCTGTAATCTTCTTGCTGTAAGCTGTCCATGTGGATCCATTATCATTCGAACCTTGAATTGTGATGTAGTCATTTGCATCATTATCAGCGCGTTTTGCTTTGATTACTATAAAATCTCCATCAGTGAAGATAAGTTTCGGAGTAGTTAAGTAAGCACTATAACTCTTACCAGTAGCCGTCCCGTCAGCAAATGTCCATGATGCATTTGTCCAGTTTGCAGGAAGTCCGTCTGTAAATTCTTCCTTAGGCATTCCTGCAGGCGTCACCACACCAGAGACGGTGAATACAACATCCTCCATACCCGTGGCACTCACTGTGATGTCCGACGACAGGGCACCCTCGGTTGTGGCAGCCATCGTAATGGTCACCTCCTGGCTTTCACCGGCAACCAGCGACGAGGGAGCCCCGGAGATTGCGAATACCGAGCTATTGGAAGAAGTAACCGTGATACCCTCCAGAGGAGCAAGACCCGTGTTGGCAATAGTGAATGTCTTTGTTGTAGATTCGGTAATGATTCCATAGTCGAGCGAAGCAGGCTGAGTCACCACCATCTTCGGTTCGATAGGCAGCTGGCCGCCGTAGATGTTACGCATGTGGATGTACCAACCATTAAAGCGGATATACTTTACACCATCTACAGGGATGGTAACACTGCGTTTAGTCCATGTACCATATGTGTCATCTGTAAAGGCAGATTCAATGGCTGTCCATGAAGAGCCATCGATTGAATATTCAACGGTAATAGAAGGTGAGTAGTATCCACTATTGCCATAACGGGCGGTCTCAAAAGCTATAACTTCGTCTTTTTCAAAAACCATTTTTGGGGAAGTAAATGCCCAGGCATAACTACTTCCTCCATATTGAGCCCAGCTGATATAACCTTCATTTACAGTGCTTGGATAACTGCTGGCATATGAGCCAATAGCAACCCAAGACCATCCATTAGGAAGTGTACCATCGGAAAAATCGAGATACACCTTGTTCGGGTCGCGGATGGTTCCACTGACGTTGATAACGAAATCGTCGATGGCATCACTGGTAGAGGAAATGGTAATCACATCATCGCCGGTGGCATCAGGCATGGTTACGGTGAGCGTAATCTCGCTACCGGCAGGAATAGATGTGGCAGAGAGCGTAGCACCAAAGCTGCCAGTGTGGGCAATGGAGACAGGAGCATCCTCTGTGCCTTCGTTCTTCAGGGTAAATTCCTTTGTAGTTCCTACTGTAGCTAAGCCGAAATCGTAGTTGTAGCCAGTTGATATGGGTGTACTACCATCCAGTACGCCCATGTCTGGCCCACTGATGTTGCAAGTAATATTGATATCATCAATAAATAGATAGTATTTGTTGTTTGAGTTATAACGAATGGCAATATATTTTGTGCCAACAGGAAATGTGTTATTGGTATATTCCGTCCATGTGGTATTACTGGCGGTAATCTCAGTGTCCCAAGTAAAGGCACTGACATCACTTGTCGTTGTCGAATAACCTACTTGAAATGTCTCAGGGTATGAACTGCTTTTGGCTTTATAATAAAACGATACGTTAAGAGCCGTAGCATTAGCTGGTACATTCAGTTCTTTGGAAATAAGATACTGAGGAGGGTTAGAGTTGTAATAGAAACGAAAACAATACGTCCCACTGTATTTGTCTTCGTTGCTAATTCCCGTGGATGAATGAGTACTTTGTGTCGTCCACCCGTTAGTCGAGAGGCTATTGCTCTCGAAACCCTCCGAGAGTAATACTTTTTGCGCCCACGCTGGATTAGTTCCCCATACCGACAGTATCAGTGCGAAGAAGAGGGAGAGCATGTGGGTGCTTCCCGGTAGTTTAGTAAATCTTTGCTTCATAAATTTTAATGATTTTAATTGTTGTTATTTGAATATTTATTTTCTTTTCCGTCATTTGTGGGCGCCGTTTTTGTGCGACGTTACTTCGGGGCTGTTCTGTGTAGTGCCATTGGTGACAATTTGCAACTAAAACAGCACCTTGGCTGACATGTTGTTAGCCAATCGGGCGCAAAAGTAGTAATTTATACATTTATATCGCGTGTACGCGTGCTTCTGCTTGGTTCATATTTCCAAATATGGTCAAAAAACACAGGTTGGAACATGCCCTGACAACCATTCCGTCTCGCCCTTGCCGAGACTTCTTGGCTTGCCGCTGCTTCTCTTCTTCAAAAGCAATTTCAGTGAATATACTGACCGAATGCAGTGTATTTACTGACTGACTTCTGATGTAGTCATGAAAATTAAGATAATATCACTAGTGTCCACTAAAAAATAGCGGAGATGTTTGTAAATTACTTAAATATAGAGTTTTAGAGCAGAAAATTGACGGTGACGATTTGAATTGACTACTTTTGCAATCCAAAAGCAAATCAGTCA
>Ga0247608_10002046_pt1 | contig 26385 bp, 32 predicted proteins | sample 176DNAGHGlowgp2_FD_193490 | JGI IMG/M metagenome (GOLD analysis project Ga0247608, IMG submission 193490) | Sheep rumen microbial communities from Palmerston North, Manawatu-Wanganui, New Zealand - 1766 DNA GHGlow gp2 | ecosystem: Host-associated > Mammals > Digestive system > Stomach > Rumen ... | reverse complement strand
TGGTGCCTGTCACCGAGCCGAAGAAGTCGGGCATCGGCCAAGTCAACGTACAGCAACGTTTGATGCTGCACTATGGAGAGAATTATGTTTTTGATATAGAACAAGATAAAGGAATCTATAAAGTCAAGATAGAACTATGAACGAGAAATACAATGTGATCATCGTTGACGACGAATACCTGGCCCGTAAACTATTGCAGGACTACGTCTCCAAGGTGGAGTCGCTGCAGCTGGTGGCCACCTGCTCCAATGCCTTCGAGGCGATGGAAGCCTTGGCGAACAATACGGTCGACATCATGCTGCTCGACATCCAGATGCCTGACCTGACGGGGATGGAGCTGGTGAAGAGCCTCGAGAAGAAGCCTGCCGTCATCTTCACCACGGCCTATTCGGAATATGCCGTCGATGCCTTCAATTTGGCCGTTGTCGACTATCTTCTCAAGCCCTTCGACTTCCCACGTTTCTTCCAAGCCGTCCGCAAAGCCATCGGCAACGTGCAGCCCAAGGCCGAAGAGACCACAAAACAGGCCGCCGACATCAGCAAGTCGAACGATTTCATCACGGTGAAGGCCGACTATAAGCTGTACAAAATCAACTATGACGACCTGCTCTTCATCGAGGGCCAGCACGAATACGTCACCTTCCACACCACACAACGCCGCATCACGGCTCTCTTTGCCTTGAAAGACTTGGAGGAGCTGCTGCCCAAGGACCGTTTTGTGCGCGTCCACAAGTCTTACATCGTATCGTTCAAGCATATCCAGGACCTCGACAAGTCGGATGTCACAGTGGCGGGCAACAAGGTGCCGGTGGGTGCCAGCTATCGCGACGACCTTTTGGCACGATTGCAGTGAAAAAATCATGTTTTTGTCGTGATGCGAATGAAAAAATGTATATTTGCAGCGTAAATCAACCTTAAAAACAGATAATTATGGGTAAATTTGTCATCACTACCAGAAAGAACGGCGAGTTCCAGTTCAATCTGAAGGCCACCAACGGCCAAGTCATCCTCACCAGCGAAGGCTACAAGACCAAGGCCTCGTGCCTCAACGGCGTGGAATCCGTGAAAAAGAACTGCATGGAAGAGAAACGTTTCGACAAGAAGGTCGCCTCCAACGGCAAGCCTTACTTCAACCTGATGGCCAGCAACGGCCAAATCATCGGCTCGAGCCAGATGTATGCCAACGAGGTGAATATGAAGAACGGCATCGCATCGGTGCAGAAGAACGCCCCCGAGGCTCCTATCGTCGCCATGACGGAAGGGAAATAAGTAGCCATCGGCTAAGTCATCGAAAGGAACGGCATCTCGCCGTTCCTTTGTTTTTAAAACTAATCCCATGAAAAGACTCCTTCTCCTTACTCTGTTTGTGGCCTTGTGCGTCAACACGGCATGGCCCTGCACCAACCTCATTGTCGGCAAGAAAGCCTCTGCCGACGGCAGCGTGATGTGTACCTACAACTGCGACGGCTTCGGCTTTGCAGGCTCGCTGTTTTATAGCCCCTCCGGACGACACGAGGCGGGCGAACTGATTGAAATCCACGGCTGGGGACCATCCCACGCAGGGCAATATGTGAAACAGGTGGAATACACTTATAATGTCGTCGGCCTGATGAACGAGAAGCAGGTGACCATCGTGGAGACCACCTTCGACGGCAGGCTCATCTTGGTCAATCAAGAAGGGCTGCTCGACTATTTCAGCCTGATGCGACTGGCGTTACAACGTTCGGCCACCGCCCGTGAGGCCATCAAATGCATGGCTGAATTGGTCGAGGAATATGGCTACAACAGCAGCGGTGAGACGCTCACCATCTGCGACCCCAACGAGGCCTGGATTATGGAGATCATAGGGAAGGGGCCCGGCAACAAGGGCGCCGTATGGGTGGCCCTGCGCATCCCCGACGACTGCATCTGCGCCCATGCCAACCTGAGCAGAATCAGGCAGTTCCCGTTGGAGAAGAAAGGGAAGTATGCAAGCATCAGCAGCAAGAACCTTAAGCATATCAACCGGCCCGAGGTGGAATGTGTCTATGCTGCCGATGTCATCAGCTTTGCGAAGGAATGGGGCTTCTTTGAGGGCAGGGACGAGGACTTCTCCTTCCGTGACGCCTATTGCCCCATCGACTTCGAGAACGTGCGCTACGCCGACGCCCGCGTGTGGAGCTTCTTCCGCCATCACTGCAGCCACGACGAGATGGACAAATACCTGCCTTATATCAATGGCGACTTCGACCAATGCGACCACCTGCCGCTGTGGATCAAACCTGATCAACCCTTGTCGTTGCGTGACTTGCAAGCTGACATGCGCGACCATTTCGAAGGCACGCCTCTCGATATGACCGCCGACATGACCGCTGGCCCTTGGGGCATGCCCATCCGTCCGCTGCCCATGCACTTCCGTGACAGCGACAGCACAGACTACTACCGCGAGCGTCCCATCGCCACGCAACAAAGCGGCTTCACCATGACGTGCCAGATGCGGTCGTGGCTGCCCAACGACGTGGGTGGCGTCACCTGGTTCAACTGCGACGACGCCAACATGGTGGCCTACGTGCCACTTTACTGCTGTATCACGCAGGTGCCGGATGCCTTCCGTCCCGAAAACAACCAGCGCAACGAGTTCAGCGACCAATCCGCCTTCTGGATGAACAACTTGGTGGCCAACATGGTCTATCCGCGCTATTCGATGATGGTTGGCGACCTCCGCAAGGCACAAAACGAGCTTGAGGACTATTACTTCGCCGACCAGGACAGCGTGCTCGTCGCCATCAAGGACATGATGCCTGCCGACCGACAGAGTTATCTCAACAAGAAGAGCATCGCTTACACCGAAAAGATGATGCAGCGTTGGGATAAGTTGGCTAAATACCTGATTGTGAAATACAACGACCAAGTGGTGAAGCGTGTCGAAAAAAATGGTGATTTCCAGCGCTGGGGCTACGAGACTCCTGGTTACGACCGGCAGTTCATCGACGCCATTGGAAAGTCCACGGGCGACCGGTATAAGCTGAAACAGGTCATTGAGCGGCGGGAGAGGTAAGGTTAGTACGATAGAATAATGAGATTTTAATCTTTCAAGCATCCTATGGGCACAACAAACACTCCGTCTTCACGGCGGTAAGCATACATTCCCACGCCCACAAGCACCATCATGAATGACGGCTCCTTCATTTTATTTGTGTCAATCTTGCCTGCAAGATCCGTCAATGATGCCGCGCCTTCATTGATGAGGTCGTCGCCGCCCAACTTTATCTCAACCAGTCCATAGCGGCCATCCCTCAAATGCACTACAGCGTCACATTCCAGCCCGTTCTTGTCCCTGAAGTGGTACACTTTGCCATAAAGAGCCTCGGCGTAGGCACGGAGGTCACGCACAGCCAACGTTTCAAAAATCAAACCGAACGTATTCAAGTCGTTCACCAAGTCGTGCGGGCCGATGCCTAGTGCAGCGGTGGCAATTGATGGGTCGGTGTAATACCGCGTGTCGCTCGTCCGTATCGCTGTCTTGCTCCGCAGGTTGGGATTCCATGCCTCGCTATCCTCAACCACAAAAATCTCTTTCAAAGCCTTGATGTACGATGCAATGGTGTCTTCCGACAAAGCGTCCGACTCATTAGCGATCAAATCTGCCCTGATGGTGCCACACGATGCTTGGTTTCCTTGGTTTCGTGCCAGTGAGCGCAACAGGCGGTGAACCCTTACGGGGTCGCGCTCCACGCCATCCACCTTCGAGATATCACGTTTCTCAACAGCCTCCACGTAGTCAAACGCTTGGTCTAAGGCTATCTCGTTTTCCATATCGACCGCCAATGGCCAACCACCGCGGCAAGTCAGGAAAGCCAGCTGCTCAATGGATATATTGTTGACAGCACCAACCTGTTTGGGTGACTCGAACAATTCAGCCAGCGAAACTTCGCCGGTCGATTCTTGCGACTCCCAAAGGCTCATGGGGCGCATCCTCAGCCATCCAATGCGTCCTGTTCCCGAATGAACCACTTTGCTCATGTCAGCGGGAACCGCAGAGCCTGTCAGAATAAACTGACCCAGCGGGCCATGGTCTGATTCAAAACGAATGCTATCCCACAACTGAGGGGCAATTTGCCATTCATCGATAAGCCGGGGAAACTCACCTTTCAACAGCAGCTTCGGATTCAGTGTTGCCATTTTGATGTTTTGGTCCACCATACCTGTTTCCGTCATATACTTCACGCTCTTGGCAATCTGCTCCGATGTAGTGGTCTTTCCGCACCACTTTGCGCCCTCGATGAGCACAGCCCCTTTGCCTGCCAACTTACGCTCTAACAGCTTGTCAGCTATTCTTTTCTTATAGGTCTTATCCATGTCTTTTGTTTGAATTACATCGCAAAAATACGAAAATTGTTTTTCCGTTCACCCATTTGGCCAAAAATTGTTCACCCGTTTGGCCAAAAATCGTTCACCCGTTTGGCCAAAAATCGTTCACCCATTTGGCCAAAAAATCATTCATCAATTTGGCCAAATGTCGTTTGCCCAGAGATTGTTCTATGTACTAAATGGTTGAGGGAGTTACTAAAAAGTATAGGAAAGCGATAGGAGATGTTTCGAAAAAGCGTGTCCTTTTTGTGTCCTGATTTCTGAAAAGGCCAAAAAAAAGGAGTCACAAACCCTTGTAACTCCTTGATTTTCATGTCGGGGCAAAAGGATTCGAACCTTCGACCCCCTGCTCCCAAAGCATAAATTTTCACTTTTTCCACTATATCAGCTACTTAGCATTTTATTTAATTATTTCTTTATCAAATACTTGCATATATCATCAATTATATGTATTTTTGCATGTATTTTAAATCTCATGGGCAAATCATGGGCAAATCTTTGACCATCCCATGGGCAAAAAATACTAAGCAAAGTATAGATAACCAAATTGTTAGTAAAATGGAAATTAACCCCTCTGCCTATGAGCCGATTCTAAAGAACGCCTCAGAGCAAGTTTTTCTCCGCGCTTTCCTCGATATCAGGCGCAAGAAAAACGATGGAACTTACCCCATCTACGTACGTGTAACCTACCAAGGTGAAAAGTGGCTACATGCAACTGGCGTATGCGTTTCCGACGATGACTACGCCAAAATCTTCACCCTCAAAAACGGCTCCTCGCCGCTCCACAAAGCCAAGAGCCAGGTCACGAAGGCCTTCAACAAAATCTATGATGCCGTTGTCGCCCTCAATGCCCAAAAGAAGTTCACCTTTGAGAATCTTAAAAAAGCAATCGCCAATCCTGAAACCAAACCAAAGGAGACTCCCACACTCCTCGAATACTGGATCGAGTTTGGCGAAAGCAAGAAAACCGAAAAGACCCGCCTTCAGTACAGCACCGCGCTGAAAAACTTCTACCGCTTCCTCGGCTGCTCCGTTGCCACCGTCACGCTGAAGAAACGCTCCAAGGAAAAGACCATCGTCGTGAAAGGCAAGAAATCCAAGATTTACCCGTCCTATGTCGACGAGACCGTCATCATGCAATGGGAGGCTTCGATGGACCAAGCCGGATTGTCCGACTCCACGAAGAGCATCTATCTCCGCGCCCTCCGTGCCGTCATGAACAGCCTTGGCCAAAGGAAAATCATCGATGCAGCTCCGAAGTTCACCATCAAGCAAGGCAGCCGCCGCAAAGAGGATTATATCCCCGTGTCCGACATCGTCAAGATCCGCGACTATAAAGGCCCCGGGAAGAAAGCCGCTGATTGGTGGCTCATCCTCTATCTCTGCAATGGCAGCAACTTGAAAGACCTGGCTTATCTCGAATGGAACGATGACTACTTTTATAATAATGAGTTGACCTACATCCGTGGCAAGATTGCCGGCAAGGTCAAAGTCACCGTCCACATCCCTATCACTGAGCCATTGCAGAAGCTGCTTGACAAATACGCCAGCAAGCCCGTGAAGGGCAAGCGCGTGTTTCCGCAGATCCTTCTCAAAGCCAGTAACGAACCTGACATGGAAAGCCGCACTCACGATTTCAACCGTCAAATCCGCAAGGGAATGCAGGGCGTTTGCGCAAGACTCGGCATCCGTCCCGTCACGGCTTCCACGGCTCGCAATTCCTACATCACCACGCTCACCTGGCATGGCACACAAGATGCCTTCATCGATGCGATGGTTGGCCATGTCGATTCCAAGAATGTCCTGCGCGGCTATCAAGGCACCATCAGTCCAAAGAAGAGGTTGAAGGTGAACAACCTTCTCTTCGTCGATCCTGAGATTGACGAGGACGACGAATGACAAAAACAAGCCCGGCGCTCCGCTGGGCTTGTTTTTTTATCCCTGCTCCTTGGCAAACACTTAAACTCTATAGCCATGTCAGCATTATATCCTTTCATTATTCACGCCGACTTGGACGGCTACCTTGATGACCCTGTCTTGGGTCCCATCAATGAAATGATCCATAGAACCATCATTCACATCAGCGAGCATAACACAGCAAGCAATAGGCCCTATCCGCTCCGCCAACCTCCGTTGGCTTTTTTCATGGAAGCCTATTCGCTGATGAACGACTTTGCCGTGGAACTCCACCCCGAGGAAAACTGTGTCCAGTACCATTTCCGCAAAGTCCGTGAACACATCATCGACACTTATGCAACCGAGGTCGTCCTGTCGGTCGTTTTCGTGCTGTTACGACTTCAGAGAACAAAGAAAAGCCAACGGCTCATCTCGGTCTTTAAAAACAACATAGACGCTAATTCTGACTATTTCAAGGCGTTTGAGAAGCTGGCCGATGATCTTGAAAAGGCTGGCTACTATATCGACGACCAAACTTCACAACATCCCGCTGTCGACTGGCAAGCAAAGTATCTCATCCTTCAGGAGCAATATCTTTCGCTTATGTCTTTCTGCCAATCCTCAAAGGATGATGTCCAGCTCGACCTGTTCCCTGATATACCACCCATTTCCGAAGAAGCTGCAAAGAACGGTGTCGTTTTGATCATGGATTTGCTTGATGCAGCTGTTGCGGCCAACACCGCCGACATCTTCGATGTACTCAACTATTACATTGCCAAGACAAATGGAAATATGGGTGACATGATAAAAATCCGTGAGAAGCTGTTTAAAGCCAATGCCACCGCACATTTTAACTCCAATTTGGCTTTCAATGAAACATTCAAGAAAATAGATCTCATTCGTGTGTTCCTTGCCATTTACTATCTGATGGTGAAGCCTCGCGTAGGCAAAAACCTCACTGTCAAAGAGTATTTTGAAGCTATTGGTCAGCTGTTCGACTACAACTTTGGCAATGTCACAAAGTACTTCAGCGACTCACTCAATGCGGGGTGCTCAGAAGAAACGATTGTGGCCATTTTTGACCTATTGTCGCAAACCCTTGTTGATGTAGCCGCTAAGATGAGTTCTAGAAAAAAACATACCTGACTCTTGCAAGACTCCTGTATTCATGAATTGTGATAGAGGTTATTTCGCGACGGATAACCCTAAAAACAGTTCACATCATGTATCAAACTAACGAACCCATGACCTTCGACCGTCTGCCCGAAGCTGTCTCTAAGCTTATTTATGAGGTGGGTGAAATGAAGTCCATGCTGCAAGACATCGCCGACCGCGATGCGCAGCCTGAAAAGAAATGGATGAGTGTTGAGGACCTCATCATTTATCTTCCCGGCAAGCCCGCACGTCAAACCATCTACACTTGGGTATGGAAGAAAGTCATCCCTTATCACAAAGCCGGTGCAAAGCTTCAGTTCCTCAAATCTGAAATCGATGCCTGGATCATGGGCGAATCTTTCCCCGTCGACGACGATGGAACCGTCCGCATCCCCGTGAAAGCTCGCCCAGCCAAGAAAGGAGGCCGGAGATGAGCGACCTTCAGAACTATGTCAACAAGGAGGACATCACCTTGACCCATCCCGACCTCTCCAAGGTCTGGCTCGACTCCGGCGATGTCATGCGGATGCTCCACTGCTCCGACCGCACCCTCAACAAGCTCCGCTCTCAGGGCTTGCCTTACTACAAGATCCACAGGAACTATTTCCTCTATAAACTGGATGAAGTCCTGGACTTCATCAATTCCCGTAAAGTCACCAAACCAAAAACAAAATGATGGAAGCTCTTGCAATCCCCCAAAACCTCGCACCGTCGCCACTTGCTTACGCTTCGGTCGCCTCGCTCGTCCGTTTCTCATACTTCGCCAAGCCCATCAGCCGCCAGATGCCGACTCGGGAAATCTCCCTCGTCGATGCCTATCACTATATCAAAAGCGGCATTTCGGCTCAGGCTACAGCCCAGTGTCGCTCACTCGCTCCAGCCGAAAGGCCGGCTTTCAAGCGGACCAGCTTTGATTTTTGCACCTTCTCAGGTCTCTTTGTTCAGCGCAAGGCCGACAAGCTCGTCCGGCACTCCTTCCTGGTCTGCTTTGACTTCGACCATCTTTCAGATGTCGAAGCCGTCGCGCTCACCTTATTAAATGATCCATACTTTGAGACCATGCTGCTCTTCCGCAGCCCGTCCGGCGACGGCCTCAAATGGGTCGTTTCCATGGAACAGAACTACGCCCGTCGCGAGCTGTTCTTTCCTATGGAAACGCCCGCTTCCTATCATGCCCTGTTCTTTAACGCTGTCCAACACTACCTCCGCAACACCTACGCACTTGATGTCGACGAGAAGTGCAAGGACGTTTGTCGTGCTTGCTTCCTCCCGTTCGACCCGCAAGCCTACATCAATCCCGCTCTGCTATGACCGCACCGCTTCCCAACTACGCCATGTCCACCGCTGATGCTGTCGAGGCCCTGACCGTTCTCATCGAACGGTCGGGCATCGACATCACTGCCAATTATGGCGACTGGTGCAACATCGGTTTCGCCCTCGCGCAGGAATTTGGTGCCGCAGGAGAGGCTTTTTTCCATCGGATTTCCGCTTTTTACCCCAACTATGACCCGAAAACAGCCTCTAAGCAGTACCTTGCCTGCCTCCGTCACGAGGTGCCGGCCGGCAAGGCTCCCATCACCATCGCCACCCTCTTCCACATCGCTAAATCCCACGGAATCAGCTTGCCCATTCCCCCTCTGAGAGGGGGTGGCCGAAGGCCGGGGGAGTTTTTTCATACGCTCAAAGAAGACTTTTCCGCACGAAATCCTATTGCGGAATCTGCGGAATCTGCGGAAAACTCCGCAGAACCGCTCCCGACATTCTCCCAATCCATCAGCGACAACCTTCCCACCATCATGCAGCGCATCGTCAAAAGCTCGGTCTCGGATGTCGATGCCGACATCCTCGTCCTCGGCTCGCTCACTGTCATGTCTGCCTGCATCCCGAAGGTCTATGGCATGTACGACGGACGCGAAGTCTTCGCCAACCTCTTCCTCTTCGTCACCGCCCGTGCATCGGCAGGCAAAGGACGGCTCTCCTTGTGCCGTCATCTCGCCGAGCCGATACACCAGGCACTCCGCGACAAATACGATGAGCTGAAGACGCAGTATGAGGCAGCCCTGGCGGCATACGCCGTCAATCGAAAGAACACCCTCGAAACGCCGCCCAAGGAGCCGCCGTTTCTCACGCTGTTCCTTCCTGCCAACAGCACGTCCACGGTCGTCTATCAGGTGCTGGCCCAAAACAGCGGTGTCGGCCTTCTGTTCGAGACAGAAGGCGACACGCTGGCCAATGCCTTCAAATCCGACCTCGGCAACTACTCCGATGGTTTCCGCAAGGCCTTCCATCACGAGATGATATCCTATCTTAGAAAGAAAGATTTGGAATACGTCGAACTGGGCAAGCCCAAGTTCTCCGCCGTCCTGTCCGGCACACCACAGCAGATTCTCAACCTCATCCCTGATGCCGAAAACGGACTCTTCAGCCGCTTCATCTTCTATGTCATGCCCACGCAGCTTGTCTGGCACGACATGTTTGCCACCAAAGACAACACCACCGCCGACGAGAAGTTTGAGCGCATTGGCCGCGACTTCTGCACCTTGTTGAAGAAGCTGCCTGATGGTCCCATCCAGTTCACGCTCAGTTCCGCCCAAGGAGTCCAGTTCAACGACTTTTTTAGGGACACGCAGTCACGCTACGCCGAGATATTTGGCGAAGAGATTGTGGCCACGGTTCGTCGTCTCGGCCTCATCATGTTTCGCATAGCGATGATTCTGACTGTCCTTCGCCACATCGAGGAGGTGCCAGCCAAGCGCAAGAAGTCGCTGAAGAAGATGGTCTGCACCGATGTTGACTACGACACCGCCTTGGCGGTGATCCAGGTCTTGCTGCAGCACTCGGCAGCCGTCTTTCAGACGCTGCCTCGCCGCACCGACCACGCCGCCGCCCTAAAAGGCCGTCGGCAGCTGAGCGATGCCGTCCGTCAAAAGTTCCTGGCCGCCTTGCCCGACACCTTCGACCGTCCCACCTACATCCAAGTCGCCGCTTCACTCAACATCATCGAACGCACAGCGGAACGCTACGTCTCAGACCTATGCAAGTCCGGCCACCTCAAACATCCATCCAACGGCCAATACACCAAACCCCCATCGTAAGCACGAAAGCACGAAAGCACGCATACCCCCACTATAACCCCGAAGGGGTGACACGACATTAACCAGGGGTTTCAACCCCTGGGGTGTCCCGACCCTCGGCATCCACATCAGTCCTATCAGTCATATAACACCTACCATCATGAAAGTCACCATCCTAATCGAAACCCAGACAAAGGCCGCCTACCGCGCCATCCGTCCTGTGCTTGTTGCCCACATTGCCGGCTATATCGGCGTTTGTGGCTACACCTTCTCGGCCACCATCAACCAGGCTGACTTCGCCAGCCTCGTCGATGTGGTCAACAACGCCGCGCAACGCGCAGGCGTACACCCCGCCGAATACACCATCAACACCGTGCAGCCTATCTCTCGCAACCCCGTAGGGGTGACCCGACCCTAACCAGGGGTTCAACCCCTGGGTATCAACCAATCAATAACAATCAAAACCTAAAAATCATGACGTACTACAAAATTCAAATCACAACGGGCTCAAACGAAGCTCATCAAGCCATCCAACCTATCTTGAAAAAAGCGAATGTCGTAAATCGCGAATTTATGTTTGTCAGGCGTTTCACCATTAGAACGATGCAAGACCATCTGTTTAATGATCTAGTCAACGCGCTTGAAAGCAACGGCATTGATGACCGCGAGTATCGCATCTCTGCCAAGCCCTACGAGCGTAAGGCTCCTAAGAAACGCAAAAAGCATTCGAAGAAATGATTGAAAAGCCCTGCGCCTTCCCCCTCATTGAGGGGGTGGCCGCAGGCCGGGCGAGTCTCTAAACTCTAAACTCTCAACTCTTTTTATTTCTATTTCTAACCACTTTTCCAAATCACGGAAAATTGAAATAGATATAAAACCAACCGCATAGGTTTTACGCTGATTCCGCAGATTCCGCAGACGCTTTTTCTGCGGAAAACCCCGTCAAGCGGTCAAACTCATCGATGTCCTCGGCCACTTCCTGTTGAAGCTTTACTGCTTTTTTCATGGCTTCAGCACGGGCTTTCAGGTCACTTTTGTCAATCTGGCCAAAGCCATCCAAGATGTCCTGCACAGCCTTCAACTTGGCTTTCATTACATCGAACCGTTCATTTGCTTCCTGTTCTGTCATAACGATGATGTTTCATGACCGTCCGCTCTTCCTCTTGCGCAAAAAGAAGGCGCAAGCGTCATCGCTCCTTTTAACGACAAGGTTCTGGAAAACCCATGCAACAAGGAAACGAATCAGCTCACGCCTATAGCGCGAGCCTTATCGTTCGGTCTCCGTTGCATTATAAATTTTCCAGATTTAGTCGTTAGGAGTACCCGAGCGTAAAGCCCTTAATTATGTCTTTTTACGGCTGCAAATTTACAACTTTTATCCAACTATCATAGTCTTTCTCTTAGTCTATACATCGTATCGTGTACGGCTTGAAGTTGTGCCTCTGCAAATGATTTGATTTCTTCGCAGTCAAATCTCTCTCTCTTCTCGCCATCAATACAATAATGATAGCCAAAGAAAAGGATGGTGTCCATGCTGTTATTATAAAATGGGTCTATGCCGAATGACATCCCATGCTCAAAAAGCAAAAGGTCGTATAGATCTATCCAATCTCCTGTTGTTACGGCAGAACGCTTCCTTAACTCATCTATTATCTCAGGGCAAGCACTAAGCATCTTTTTCAGCTCATTGTTGGTGCATTTCCTAAGTTCTGTTTTTCCTTTTTTCATTAGTCTAGTGTTTTTTCATTAAAAGGACCAATGTCACTATCAATTAACCATCCCTCTACTACCATTGAAGCTCATGTCATCATCATCCTTAAGCATCAACATACTTCGAATCTCGTTGATAACAGTTTCCCTTTCTTCAAGGATTCTACCAACTTCCTCAAAACACTTTTTCACATCTTCGTCTGAACAATCGGGGCTCAAATCCAACGCATTCAACCTATTTCCGATGTCCTCCAGCGCCGCCTTCAATTCCTTCAGGCGCAACAAACGTATTTCTCTGTCCATTGCTTCGGTCTTTGAGTTTTTCATTTCAAGGCTTCAGCCCCTCCCAATAAGGTTGCAACCTATTCCGGATAAGCTCCCCAACAGCCACAAACGGCAATGTCTCGCCAAACTTAATCCTTCTAAGGAAGCCTTCCCAATACAAATTGCGGTTGGTATCGGTGAAGAACTCCTCTGTAAACAAAGGATGATTCTCCACATACTTCGTGTCGCGATTGGCAAAGGTCGCTTTGATGGCCTCGCCAAGGATTTCGGCATCGATATCCTGTCTTGTCATGATTTGGTACACATCAAAGAAGTCCTTCATGCGGCTGTTACCTATCGACAGCGAAATCATCGCTTGGAACTTCTCGGCCACAACAGTCTCCAACGAATACGCCAAGATGGTTGTGCCAGGCACCGTATCGATCAGAGCTGGAAACGCCAGCTGCTGAGGGTATGGGGTAATCACATCGCCAAACCCCACATCCATCGAAATGCGCTGCTGAGCCGTGTCCAGATGAGCCATGAGCGAAACGCGCACGCCATGGTATTCCTTGGTGATGGCAATCTCACCCGTTTCTATCGTGTCGCTGTCAAACGAAACGCCATCCTCGGCGCAGGCTATCTGGCAAATCTCACTGAATATGCCCTTGATGTTCTCGGCATCGTTGCTGATGCGCCTTGCCATGAAGTCGATGTCCAAGGTGGGTCGCGCCTGAAACCCGTCGTGGGCATAGAGCAGCGCACCGCCTTTCAAGATAAACCTGTCCTTGTATTCGCTGACCGACAACCTGTACAGCAGGCGTTCTTGGAAATAGCGTGATAGCAGCAACTGCGAGCTGTATTGCTCATCCCGTGAGATATTGAGTAGGCGTTCCTTGACGGACTTGCCATAGTTGCTGAGGTTCTTTTTCTTAGCCATAACAGTTATACCATGTATTTAACGAGTTCATCCGTACGCTTGCCGATGCGCATGGCGCTTGCGTATGAGTAAAGTTTCGTGATGTCGCAATCCTTTCGCGAGAGATAGTTGCGGAATATCTCAGAGCTGACATCAATTCCCACACGGTTGCGATACTTGATAGCATCGCAAACCGACTTCTCCAGGTCATAGATTTTCACTGTAAAGCCTTCTATGACAGCCTCAGTCACGCCAAGTTCAAAAACCTTACTGCTAAGGAAAAAGAGTTCTATCGGCGGGTAATCCGGCAGAACCACCTTGCGGCTGCGCTCGATAGCAATGCAATAGGAAAGGGGTATCTGCGTGCTCAGCCCATAATATGACCAGGCTGAATACATGCACAACACGCCGCCCGGCACGAGCCGTTCCACGTCCACCATGGGCTTGGCCAACCCCTCGTTAAGTGCATAGATTCCTTGGCGGACCCGTATAATAGTCCCTTTCTCAACTTCATAAAGAAGCTGGTTGTATAGGTTTTTCTCCTTGGCCTCCGCCGAAGAGATATACCCTCCATTCTGGTTAATGTACTCTTTGACGTCCACTTTTTCGCAATTATATTGCTGCAAAAATACTGCATTTTTTCAAAAGTGCAGTAGATTTGTAGGAATTTTTTTTAGTCCCATCCGTCCTATAAGCCCCCCTTCGTAAGTACGATAGTACGCATAACGTCAGCACAATTCCATCTCCATCCAAACACTTTTGCGTACTTTTGCAGCAAACTTCATCTCATGGTAGATATAGAGCAAGTAAAACAATGGGCTATAAGCCGCTGGGAATTGGGCGAGCTGCATGGCATCTCCCATTGGGAGCGCGTCGAACGTAACGGCCTGCTGCTGGCCACTCCCGAGTGTGATGTCATCGTCATTCGCCTTTTTGCCTACCTGCACGATAGCTGCCGTGAAAACGATGGCTATGATGAGGAGCATGGCCCTCGTGCTGCCAAAATGATTGTTGGTCTGAGAAAGACCTTGCTGAAAGGCCTATCAGACCAACAATTTGAAACGCTCCAAAAAGCCATCCGCCTTCACACCAGCACCCACTGCACCGGCGATCCCACCATAGATGCCTGTTTCGATGCCGACCGCCTCGACCTTGGCCGCGTCAACATCACTCCCGACCCTGAGAAGATGGCCTCTGCCAAGGGTAAAGAACTGGCAAGGCAGTTCTAAACGGCAATCCTAACATCTCACCACTGCTTTACACTGACATAGAATGTCTTTGAGCCTCTTTCAATGTCAATGGAAAAGATGATGTCATCATCATCCGATTCGCCCTTGGGTGCTTCTAATCCATTGCCCCAGATGGCACTATAGCTGTACTTCCCTGGCTCAAAGCAATCGAAGTGCTCGTCAAGCTCCTTATAGAAGTCCTCATCGGGCATCCTCTTGAACTCCATTGTAAAGTTGTAAGAATGATCGGGAAACCGGCCCGCACACCTCCAAGCTTCCCCTTCGTTAACCATTTTGTATTTGGGCATCTTCACACCAGTGATGTTTTCAATTACCCTGCGCTTGACAAAATGATGTTGCAAGTAATGCTCGGAATAATATAAATGTCCCTGAATGCCAGCCACCGCATATACTATCAGCATCATCGGTGAAAGCACAAACAGCACGATGCGCAACCACTTCGGCAGCAGCTTCCACCGCCCATCCAAAATGAGCATGAGCGGTGAAAGCGTAAGCCACGAAAGCAATAGGGCTATTGCCTTAATCAGCATGTTTTTTCTCATATGGCTTTTCTATTAGTTGTTCTCAGAAAAACGCTTGAGCTGTAATATTAAGCATCTTTACTTTCCCTTCTTTGTTGAAATCGGCAATAAAGCCAAATCTCCCTTCAGGTGCTTCGTCGTTCGTCACGAGAAGGGCTTTCGCGTGCATCCTGCCTTGAACAATCTGGAATTCCATCCGGACTCCATGCTCTTTCAGCGTTTGCAACTTCCCGGTCAGATAATCCATATACTCACCTTTGGATGTCATTTCATGGAACACCCACATTGAGGCATAATGCATGTCGTCTGCCAAATAGTCTTCGATAATTGAGGCATCATAGTTCTGGTATGCCTCTGCCAGTTTTGTCAAAAATAATTCTTCCATGTCGTTTTGTGTTTATTGAGGTTGTTGTTCGTTTTGCCTGAATCCAATACTCGTTTGGTTCTCTGTGCGCTTCGGATAATCGCGTTCCAAATAGGGGAACAGCTTGCCATAATCCTCCATGGCGTTACCAATGGCGTTATAGGCGCGTCCAAACTCATACATGAAATCCTTCGAGTTGCCAATGGAGGTCTGGTAGCAGCAGCAGAGATGATCCTCCAATGCAACAAAGATGGTATCAGTGTTATTGACATTGATGACATTGGATGCACGGCTCCATCCGTCCATAGTGACTTTGTCGAAATCATCATCCCTGAATTTGTAAAGGATGAAAAGGTGCTTTATTCTTTTGTTATAACTATCAGCCAGCTGTATTTGAAAGCGGCTGTCGTTCTTGGTCACTAGTAACATACCGTCTTTCTTTTGATAGCTGAAGCCTTTTTTGTCCAATCGCTTGCAGATTCTGCGTTCTAGGTCATCAATGTCACGTGTGTAGGTGCCGTAAAAGATGCAGCCTGCCGTGACGGCGACACACAAGACGCAGAATAACACTGCCAGCCCAAAAGAACTCTCGTAAATCGAGTACAAAGTCCATCCAAATATTGTGCATGAGCTCAACACAACGATGATGTTGATAAAAGTGCGTTCTTTGTTGTATTCCATTGTTCTTGCTTTTATGGGTTAAATATAATTACACATCCACCTTCTTCTGAATGAAGTGGTCGCAATCTGACGATGGCACCTACACTGCTGCATCCATCTGTACCCCACCAATAGTTATCTGGCTCATCTTCATAGGCTTCGCCATAGATGCCATTGAGGTATTTTACAATCGGAATTATCCTTGGGTCATCCACTTGAGTACTAGAAATAAGAACAATTGAATTATCCCCATGTACGTTCACTCCAAAGCCAACCCCGCAGACGGTCAACACTCGCGTATCAACATCTGTCGTGTATGTCAACATACTGTCTTTTTCAGCAATCATCCTTATCTGATGCAGGATGTTTGTCTGGTTATCCATGACAACAGGCTTTCCGAAAAAAGTGATGGTATCAATCGCTGCTTCTAAGCCCCAATCCTGTGTCGTATAATGCTCCTCTTCTTGCAACAGGTTGCTATCGGTTGGCTTTATCGTGTCAAGCCAATCTTCCCGGTGATTATGCTGATTGCTATTACCGCAAGATGCCAGAGCAAAGGAAGCAATACAAATGACCGCGAACAATAGGCAGATGCCTATCGTTCTAGTCCAGCATACCTTTCCCATTCGCTTATTCTCACGTTTGAGTGTTGCGATTTCAGCTCTAAGCCTGGTTTCAACGTCATCTTTCCTTAAGATGATATTGAGAAGTTGCGTCTTTGTCATGTCTTCGAGTCTCATGGCTTTTCCGTCTTTATTGTTCAACTTCCGTTACCTTGTTTTCAATCTCGATTCTCTCGCTGTATTTCATCCTTCTGCGGATAGCGACGAGGATCATTGGCCAGGCTATGATGGCACACACGATGTCCGTCAGCCAACTGGCTATACTCTCATTGTATTCTACATTGGAATTGAATTCTATGATTTCCTCTATGGTCATATTCTCTTTTTTCATGGCTTTAGTTTTTTGAGTTGTTTTTGTTTTCTTCTTTGTTTTCTTCTTTTTTGTCGTTCTCCTTACGGTTGGCAATGCAGATAAAGGTAATGCCTAATCCCAACCAAAACAGTGGTCCAAATGCGCTATTGCCTCCAGCAATAGACCCTATTAATGACAAACCGCCGATAACAACGAAGATCCATCCAATAGCTTTCATGATTTAGTCCTCCTCTTTTTTAGGTTCAACATCCTCAATTTTCTTTGAGCAAAGCACCGCAATCAAGCCGATGAAGACATTGAACAACGAGATGACAAATGCCAGCCCAAAACCGATTTTTCTTGTGCGACCCAAGCAGCCGACACCAAACGCAAGTCCTACTGCGATTACTAACAAAATGATTGTTTCCATTGTGTGTTGTTTTTAAGTGTTACGACTCTTAATGACAAACCATGTCCAAAGGTTAACACTCATCCGAAATTTTTTTCGCATTTGATGAAAAATGCTTAAACAACGGGCTGGTCTTGTCAGATTTTTCAAGCAGTGCTTTGAAATCGTCGTCCGAAACGGTTGTGTCATTGAAGGCCGTAATCAGCGCATTCTCTTCGTCTTCATCTTCATTGACCTGTTCTATAACCAGGCCTAATTCCAAAGCCTCCCTTCTAAGCATCATGTAAGCGGGGATGTACTCAGGACAAATCTTAAGCAATTGTTTGCAAGTGTCGATGTTGGAAATGCCAAGCTGCGCATTGAGTTCCGCTTCAAAGAGGTATTGTTTCTTGTCAACAACGATCTTGTCGTCCGATTCCTCTCCGGCTATGCGAATTAATTGAGCCTCTTCCATTGCCTTTTCAAAGAACTTTAATCCCTGCAACGCTTTCCCCTTGATGAACATCGCTTCGAGGCATGGCCTACGGTCAAGCACCATGTCGGCATAGCCGAGGGCTTCCTCCAAACGGTCACTATATAAACAAACCACAGCATTGAGGAAGTTACACGTCATGCTGCAATCCTTCAGTAACGGCACATCCTTCGTCGACCCTATGAGGCACTTGTCATCGAGCATCACGTCAAACATCTTCTTCGCCAGCAACGCGGCATTGCGGTAATCACCAGCCTTCATCTTTTCCATCGCCCATTGCAAACACTCCTTGGTAGCACTGTCATGGTCTTTATCATGCAGGTGCTTGTAAAGCACACGACCATGCGTTAGTTCGTCATCAATCAGAATGTTGTCATTAAACGAATTGGCCAATGCCTTTATCTCTGTATTTTGTACAATGTGATGGTGGCGAATCTTGTTGCTGAGTGTCAGTCCTTCAAGGCTTTTCATGCGGCTGATGGCCACGTAAGCCTGACCTGGTGCAAAAGTGCCACGGGTGAGGTCGAAGTGCATACGATTGAAGGTCATGCCCTGTGACTTGTGGATGGTAATAGCCCACGCAAGCTTTAACGGATATTGGGTAAACGACCCCGTTACTTCCGTTTCCACTTTCTGGGTCTCTTTGTTGTACACGCTTTTGTGTTTTTCCCACACCATCTTTTCCACATTGATCTTTCGGCCATCTTCCAGCGCCACCCTGATGTGGTCTTCGCCCAACTCAATAACTTTGGCGATGGTTCCATTTACCAGTCCATGGCCAAAGTCATTACGACAAAAAATCACTTGCGCTCCGGCTTTCAGCCGCAACTCCATGGGAACAGGAGTTTCTTGAATGCGGAAATCGCCTTCAATATCTCCCTCAAAGCTGAACTCCTCCGAGTCGATGTCATCCAGCTTCTTTTCATTGATGCCATCGGCCAATTTCACATAGGCAGTCAGGATAACCGAGTAATCGCCCACCTTGTCGTCTGTGCTCACCCGCTGATTCAGTATGTCTAAATCCTCATTCGTGTTTTCACCCAAACGCATCCTGTCAAGTATTTCCAAGAAGCGTAAATCCTTTTGTCGATAAACTTTTTGAAATTCAATCTTGGGAAGGTTTATCCGTTTCATCACATTGGCCTTGTAGAAGTAGGGGGTACCACTGCCATACATGTCTTGCAGCATATCAGCAGTGGCACTTCCAAACACAACCACTGGAGGTAATTGGAACAAATCACCCACAAACAGCATCTGCTTTCCGCCAAACGGCAGATGCGTTTTCATCAACTTGCGAAGAAAACGGTCAATGCCGTCCACCCAATCGCAACGCACCATTGATGCCTCATCAATGATGATGGTGTCAGTGTGTTTGATTACGTCCCTCTTTTCCCGTGAAACTTCAAACTCGGTTTTCGGTCCAATGGCCTCAAACGGCAAGCCGAAAAAAGAGTGAATGGTCTGGCCACCCACATTCATGGCTGCAATGCCTGTGGGTGCCAACACGACGAAATTCTTGTCAACGGTTTTTTGTATTCCTTTGATGAAAGTCGTCTTACCTGTGCCAGCTTTGCCCGTGATGAAAAAACTGGTATTCGTGTAAGCTACGAGCTCGAATGCCTTCTGTTGCTCGGCATTCTCCTGGTCAATCTTGAATTGTATGTCCTCCATAACGCTAACCTTTTGTTTGTTTCTATCGCTTTATGACAGAAACAGGCAAAAGGTTAACAAAACAACTGAAGTATTTATTCGGCGGTGGTTACAAGAATACAAAAAGCTGCCTTGTTAGCAAGGTCGTCCTCGTTTAGATTATATTTATAAGGCATGAAACTAATTGAAAGCTCAGTGTTATAGCGTATTCTTTCGCAAACCTCTGAAATTATTGTTCTAAACTCAGGCAAAGGCATCGGATTTTGAACAAACACAGTAATTGGATCATCCCTTCGCTCTCTAATAAGTTCAACAATAGTTTTTTCAAACGTGTCAAAACGAACTGCTGAATCTTCAGCAGTCGTATCAAAAGTCACTTCAATCGTCAAATCTTTCATTTTGTAAACATTTAAAACTTTAATACAATTACCACTAATCAAAACATAATGAGCAAGTTAATGCCATTATTTTTTGATGCAATTGTAGAGAAAAACAATGTATCTACAAAATTAAAAATGATTAGTTTTTTCCTTAATCCAGCAAAACAAATGATGCCCAATAGTTTGCGTCAGGATATTTCTCTTTCATCGTGAGGACAGTCCTGATATAGGCATCATGTTTTGAAGATCCTTCAATCAGATTTTCATAGAATAAGCTCATATACTCCGATGTTGCTCTATCGTCTATCTGCCAGAGACTCATCAAGATAGAAGAAACGCCTGCCTTTTTGAAGGCGCGTTGCAAGCCAAAAATCCCATCGAAAAGATTGTCGCCAAGTCCTGTTTCACAAGCAGAAAGAACAACAAGATTTACATTATGTAAGTCAAGTTTAGAAATTTCGTATGCCGTAAGTATACCGTCATTATTATCCGGCTTAAAAGCGAAATCAGCCCATGCTTTTTGACCACCAGAAAGAATTAACCCAGAATAGAAAAGTTCATCTTGAATGCTTGCTGTACTCTCACTATTTGAAAAGTAAGGAACAGAAGTCCTTTGCATTTGTGGTATATAGTATCCATGAGAAGCAATGTGAACTATATTTGCTTGAGTGCCGTCAAGTCGCTTAAAAGCGCCTTCTGTGGCAAATGATCCAGTGTGTGTCGCAACATCAACACCGCTACCTTTCAGTAAATCTTTTATTTGTTCCACTTCTAAAAGGGTATTCTGCAAGTAAGCCCAATTTCCACGGGTATTCATGCTAACAAGCATTTCATCATACTCCTGAGCATTTTCATAATCAACACCGCCAAACATCGCAACAGAATGAATGTCTCTATTTTCATCTCTTGTTAGAATATTTCTTGTGGAAGAAACTCGATATAGATTGAATCTTTCAGCAGCGGTCATACCAGTGCTATCAGTTAGAAGCTCGACGTTTATTAGGTTGAGTAATCCCATAGGCGAGAAAAAAACTCTATTGTTCCCGTCTATGTATTGTTGTAGCTTCCCCCAAATCTTAGAGTATAAGGTTAATCCTATCTCGTTGTCATAGGACTTCGGTTGAAGGTTGTACATGTCCATCAGTTCATCTTCGTCAAAAAGATCAACAAAAACAGGTGCTATAGCCTTGTGCTGAAGCACAAGAGCTGCGTAATGTGGACGGGGTATGTTATCACTCCATGAATAGGCATCGGCTGTGTACTTCACGAATTCAACACAAGTTTCATTTTCATTCAACTGGTTTGCCACATCATTCCAATGAATATTGGCTAATTCATCATTTACTTCTTTCAAAATCTCACGCTCTTTCAATTCATATCGATGCAAAGCCAATACTCTTGAATTATCATCGGGAATAGCATAGATACTATCACGCATCTTATCCAAATCGCGCTTCGCAATAATCAACTCAGGATGGCTTTCATAATATGGGGTCAGAACATTGTAGCGTAAGGTCAATCCTTTCAAAAGCAATGCCGCATCGTATGCAATGCTAACAATTACACTATCCGTGGGATTCCACGATGCCCATTCTGGAATGTGGTAAAGAGGTTTGTTGCCGTCACCAAGATACACATCGGACTCAACAGAACCAAGGGTAGGAAGCATTTCTAACAATTCCTCTTCCATTCCATAATAATACTTTGGCAGATACTCTTTGATTCCAGCTTCATCATGAAGCAATGCTGCTTTAAGTGCGACTTTATAATAGCTATAGTAGTTAGCGGATGGATAATACTCTAGTGCCAATTTCGACAAGACGTATGACTTCTCTTTTAAACCCAATCGAGAATAGTGTTCAGCCCTCGCTTCATTCAAATTGGCAATGGTGATACTCTTCAAATTATATTTTGTATAGTAATCATTATTAGCCAATAAAACACTATCGACCTTATTGAAATACATTTCTGCCGTGTCTCGATAGTGTTCATTAGTGCCCATTAACATAGAGTATGCTTTGCCTAAATTCATATAATAATTGGCATTACCACTTTCAGATACTCTAATGTTTCCAAGATTTTTGTTCTGAATAATAACTTCGTTAGGCTTAGAATCAACAATATAGCCGAAATACATACTCCAATCAGTCAATGAAACACTTCCTTCAAGTCGCTCTCGTATATATATTTCGCTGAGTTTCAATTCTGCCGCCAAACTGGCTTGATTTGTATTATAATAAACATTCGCTAACGAGTTTAATACATCACAATATTCTATGTTGTCTGTAGGATTTAGAATGAAAGGGAATGCCTTGTCACAATATTCCTTACATAAAGGAATGTCTCCTAATTGATAATAATTACTGGCAATTCTAGCATAACATGAAGCAATCTTTAGGTTTTTCAAATCATCTTCTATTTCAACAGATGTCAAAACGGTTATCTCATTACAATACAAATCATTTGCACCTAATAGATCCTGATTCTGTGCGCCCACCGCACCTGCGAACAGATACAGTAAATCACAATAATCGTAGAGATATTCAAGAATCTTGCTCTTATGTCTTACAGGGTCTAATTCAAGAATATATGCATTGTTTTGTAAAAACCATTTTTCAATCTCACCAATTCTATTGCGTACAAATAGTTTATCTTTGAAGCTATTGAACATTCTATTCGTATTGAAGCAACGGCAATACCATAGATAGTTATTGATATTGTCTTCGGTGACCTCCTGCAATTTGATAATGTCCAATGCATCTTGCAAACAGTAAACAGAATCAGCCCAAGGCGTTATAGTACACAAACCCAATGTGCTTGCAATCAAATTTGAGTAAAACGGAAGCTCATCAGGAGAGTATAGTTTTATTGCACGTGCTAATTCAAGATAAGAATTGATGGCTTCGGTCGTTCTGTTCAAGTCTCTTTGCAACACAAGCACCATCCCGTAGTTGGCATACAACTCACTTAAGGTTATTCCATAATCAATGAAAGAATCGATATGATTCTCTATCAATTCGCAATTCTTGATTTGGTATTCAAGCGCAGTCTCTAAATTTCCTTTCTGTTGTTCTTGATTAGCGAAAGTTACAAGCACCAAAGATACCGAATCATACTTTTCCTGACTAGCGTACGAATCAGCGAGCCTGTCAACTTCAGTTTTTGAAAGATTTTGTGCTGAAACGGTGGCACAAAAAAACATACACAAGAATAGGAAAAACAGCTTTTTCATGCTATAACTCTTTCAGTAATTCAGCAACTTTATCACCCATAGCAGTCCCTTCAGGATGATTCAACTGCATTTGTTTAAGAACAGACTTTGCTTCCTTTTTGCCATTGTTACGCAAATGCGCAATAGCAAGATTCCATCCAATATACGGTTCGTATGTCGTATAGCCATTATAGGTGTCGCTTTTAGACAATGCCCACAACTCATCAAGTTGCATGATTGTATTGTCCAAATCTTTACCATTGGCAGCGTTGTCAAACAACTCATTGAGTTTGTTTGCCACATCTTCATCCTCCTCCCCACGAATCAATGTCTCTGTTTCGGTTGAAAACACATAAGCGTATTGCTGTCCCAAACCAATGGTCTGAGAGCGGTCATAGAAGTGATAACCCACGGTGAAGATGATTACGAGACTTGCGGCAATAGACATCCACCATACAGGCGCCAGCCTTTTGCCATTTGCAGCCTTCATCTTATCTATCATCATCCTGTCTTGCTCGCCGCCAACTGCCTCCATGCCTTTGACGATTCTTGCCGTGGCTTCTGCCTGCCGACGCAAGGTGTCGTCATTGGCAAGATCCTCTTCAAATATCGCTTCTTCTTCTGGAGTCATTTCTCCATGAAGATACCGTTCAATTCTTTCGTCGTTGTTATATAAGGTTTCATCCATGTCCATTTCTTGTCCCGTTTACTTTTTACTTAGTATAGATTCGTATCTCTCACGAAATTTTTCCTGGCAACGATGCTTAGTTACCTTGGCCACTCCCTCGCTCGCGTATTTGAACATCTGGGCTATCGCCTTCATGGAAAGGCCATCACGATAGTACGACCATAGTATTTCGTTGCATGGTGAGGGCAGTCGGCTAACCATGTCTTGGACGATGCCGTTCCTTTCAATGTCGGCTTTCTCGTTGGTGTCAATCAGATTGAGTATCTTGTCAGCCTTGTTGAGTACCATGTTATAGCGGTGCTCGTTTTCTTCTCCAGACAATTCATCAATTGAAGGCAACTGGGCTTTGCTGTTCGCCCTCAATTGTTCGTGTGCTTTGTTTCTGCAAATGCCAATAAAGTACGTGTATAGAGAAGAATTAAGGTTGTCCAATTTTCCTTTTCCTGCATCTTGATACAGAATAATTGAAGCCTCCTGAAACACGTCTTCACAATCTTCCTTGCCCAAAGAAAAGGCATTGTGGAGATAGGTGATAGTCCTGTCTTGATACAATTTTGCAAATTCGTTCAAGACATCATTTCGCTTCCTATTCAATGGAATTGTTGCCATGATTATTCCGAACTTTCGATTACCATGTGCTGCCTCACCAGTCTAATGTCTTTATCCATGTTTTTTCTCACTTCTTCAATCCAATTAGTGTCAAAAGACATAGGCGTGGTTAACAACTGCTGACTGATATAATAGGACATCGGCCCATAGTAATTGCCATTCTGCTTTATTTCCAGATTCACCTCGTATGACCTACAGGATTCCAACATGAAAATGGGTGCCATTCCTTTCTCGGCATCAATACGCACATTTCCACTTCTGTTTATTCTCGGTGTATACGTTTTTCCAGTTTTGCTGAAACCCACCTCCGTGCCTCGAACGTAAACGCTATCTTGTTCCTCTTCACCACGATAAGAAGAACCAGCATGGCAAGCATCCATCACCACATATACAATACCCGTCTTTCCAACTTTTCTCCGAATAGAAATAAGGTAACCGTTTAATTCATCATCAAGAAGATGGTTTTCTCCATGATAGCCTTCCTCTCTGTAATTTCGTTCGGCATCGTATGGAATGAATGCTTCATCCCATCCATCAACCTCATCACCATCTTCATCTTCAACCGCCTGTCCATGGCCAGACAGATGGATATACACGATGTCGCCCGGCTGCACGTCCCTCTCTAGCCTTTCAAAACCATTTTCAATGGCACTGTGAGTGGCTCCCTCGTTGAGCAACATATTGATTGCAAACCCTTGTTTCGCCAATATAGGTGAAATCAGTTGCACATCATTTGTTCCATGAATCGGTTCCCAAGAAGCATCGGCGTATTCATATTGAGGATAGTCCGAAATTCCAATTAGCAAGGCATGTTTCTGCTGAGCAAATAAGCTCATAGGTAGCATCAACAATGCAAATATGAGAGTCCTAGTTAGTCTTCGTGTTTTATCACTGATAATGAACATCTTTCTCATGCTTTATCGAAGATGCAAAGATACTCATTATTTTACATCTGTTGTAATCTTTTTATATCCTTTTATCTTTTGTGACAACCCCGTCATCATTTCAGCATCACCATCCCAAACCCCGTCAAGGTGTTCCGCCCACCGTCGAAGCCCTTGTACTGTGTGCGGCAGTGCAACGGTCGCTACCATTCCGCTACAGGCACGGTTCGTACCTCTCTGTGCCTTCCGCTCCATTAACGCGCCCAGCATTGCCTTCCCAGTCCTGCAGGCATCGTCGGCGGTCTCCACATCGTGTTTGTCCCGCCAGCCGCACAAGGCCTGCTGCTGCCATTCGCCGCTACGGTCGCTCACGGGCGTTGCCAACGCTAACGAACTCCCTCAGCTTCTACTAAGGTCCGCGACCTGACGACTACCTTTCGCTCCGTCGGGCAGACGACGCTTCCGTACCTCCAGCGTCGTCTGCTCGCTCCGCTTTCAGTCCGTTGTCAGGTCGCTGGCTCTACCACCGCCTTAAAGCTTTACGATGAGAATAAGCCACACTCGCCGCAGTCGGTCGCCCGTCACCCACCCAAAAACGCCTGTGGACTCCACTCCGCGGCCAATACCAGCAGCCGCACCCCGTAAGAGGGCACCGACCCTTCACTATAAGTCCCATCCGTCCTATAGCTCCCATCATTGGTATTTACCGACCAAGCCGCCGCTGTCACGGTTTTTGCAGCGGAAAGCTCTTACCTTGCCTCCCCAAAGCTGTGCGGTCAAGCCGCCGAGCAGGGTGGCTGTCCTCGTTCCTGCGGTAGACCACTCTGCTCGTCGACATCACCGCCCAGCGCCGCGCGACGGCCTGCCACCACTTCTCAATCGCCCTGGGCAAGAGTCGCAGCGGTCGTGGGCATCATCATTTTTCTTTTAGCCCTTACTCCGCTGAGACACTTGCCCGGGGCGGCAACATGTTATTTGGAAAGCCTCTACTTCTCTGAAAGTCT
>Ga0247608_10002044_pt1 | contig 26389 bp, 26 predicted proteins | sample 176DNAGHGlowgp2_FD_193490 | JGI IMG/M metagenome (GOLD analysis project Ga0247608, IMG submission 193490) | Sheep rumen microbial communities from Palmerston North, Manawatu-Wanganui, New Zealand - 1766 DNA GHGlow gp2 | ecosystem: Host-associated > Mammals > Digestive system > Stomach > Rumen ... | reverse complement strand
TGTCTATCTTCGCAGTCTTGTGCAAGAGGTAGAAGGAAAATAGTTTTTAGCGTTAAACGTCATTAATGTGATTACCTGAAAGGGCCGCTCGGAACCTTTGGGGCTATACGTCAGTAATCGTCTCTGATACTTCCATAAGAAAGAATTGGCTGCTAATTTTTATTTTTGATTATTCGTGTAATTTCGTGCAATTCGTGTTCGAAAGATTATCTTTGAATCCTTCTCCCTGCGTGAGTTGTAAACTCTCAATCAAATGAATTCCAATCCTCAATTCGAATCACTTTTCAACCCTCATAACATCGATGAGGACTGTAAGAAGATAGCGGACGAGATTGATACGGTCGTTCGTCCCCAGATTTGCGAGATGCTGAAGGCAGGCAAGTGTAAGGAGGCGGTTACGCTGTATCTTGATTTGATGAGGACCATGGTTCGCCATTTCGTGGACGACGAGCATTACTGCTATTTCGATGATATGTATGCCCCAGAGTATTCTCTGCAACGGATTTATGAGGATATCAAACAGTGTGGCATAGGCGATGAGGAACATGTGATGCTGGATATTGGTCATAGTGAGATAATGGATAGTGAGTGCTATCATGAGTATGGCTATCCGTCATACATATAGATAAACAAAGTAAATTTATGAATATAGCAATCGTTGGAACCGGTTATGTCGGTTTAGTGAGTGGCACCTGTTTTGCAGAGATGGGAGCCCATGTGACATGTGTTGATGTTGATACCAACAAGATACAGAAACTGAAGGACGGCATCATGCCTATCTATGAGCCAGGACTGGAGGAACTGGTGAAGCGTAATGTCGAGTTCGGTCGACTGAAGTTCACCACCGACCTGACGGAAGTCCTGGATGATGTCGAGGTCGTATTCTCCGCCGTAGGAACTCCTCCCGATGAGGATGGCAGTGCCGATCTGAAATATGTCTTGGCTGTTGCAAAGCAGTTCGGACAGCATATCAATAAATACACCATCCTTGTTACCAAGTCTACCGTACCGGTAGGAACGGCAAAGAAAGTAAAGGCAGCCATTCAGGCAGAACTCGACAAGCGGGGTGTTGACATCCCCTTCGATGTGGCGAGCAACCCGGAGTTTTTGAAAGAAGGTGCCGCCATCAAGGACTTCATGAGTCCTGATCGTGTAGTGGTAGGTACAGAGTCAGAGAAGGCAAAGGAGGTGATGACCCGCCTGTATAAACCATTTCTGATTAATAACTTCCGTGTCATCTTCATGGACATCCCCTCTGCGGAAATGACGAAGTATGCCGCTAATGCCATGCTTGCCACCCGTATCTCGTTTATGAACGATATCGCCAATCTCTGCGAGCGGGTAGGTGCGAATGTCGACAGCGTCAGAAAGGGTATCGGCACGGACAGCCGTATCGGCTCGAAGTTCCTCTATGCCGGTTGTGGCTATGGTGGCTCATGCTTCCCCAAGGATGTCAAGGCGCTGGTACATACAGGCATGGACAATGACTACCACATGGAAGTGATAGAGGCGGTAGAGCGTGTCAACGAACGCCAGAAGTCCATCGTCTATGATAAGGTTATCAAGGCAGTAGGGGATGTTAAGGGTAAGACCATTGCCATCCTTGGCTTGGCATTCAAGCCTGAGACCGATGATATGCGTGAGGCACCAGCCTTGGTGGTTATTGACAAACTGCTGAAGGATGGCGCTACGGTGAGAGTCTTTGACCCCATTGCCATGGACGAGTGCAAGCGCAGGATAGGAGATACTGTCACCTATTGTAAGAATATGTACGATGCCGCTGATGGTGCCGATGTCTTTGCCCTGATGACAGAGTGGCGTCAGTTCCGTATGCCCAGTTGGAATGTTATTCAGAAGGTAATGACAGGTAATGTCGTGGTCGATGGCAGAAACATCTACGACCGTCAGGAACTGGAGGAACTCGGATTTGTTTATACAAGGATTGGAGAGAAATAACCAAATAATAATAAACTGCCAATTTTACTTTCCTCTCTTTGAGACAGTGACCGTTGGTTGATGAGTTCTTAAATAATCCAAACGTCTAACATACGATGAGCAATAATACTTCACTTTGACCTAAAGGGGCAAAGTAGAAGAAATGAATAGACACTAATGAAATCAAAATAATTATCATGAAGAAAATTATTCTTAATTATATTAGAAAATTGCTAGGTGCGGATTTAATTATAAATGAAGTTGTCAAAAGTTTCAGACAGATAATAAATGAAACCAGATATGATACAAGGCGCTTCCTGCTTCAAGATCAGATATTAAAAGATAGAGAACCAGGAGTGAGCGGAGAGCGATATGTAGGACATGATATTATTGTATCATTGACAACTCATGGGAAACGCATAAATGATGTTGCTTTTACCATAGAATCTATTATGCAACAAACGATTAAAGCAAACAAAATAGTTCTTTGGCTGGGTAATGAGGATAAGGATAAGCCCCTCCCACAGGCTCTAATTAATCAGCAAAAGCGTGGGCTTGAAATTTATTATTGCGAGGACATAAGGGCGTATACTAAGTTGATACCCTCTTTAAAGAAATATCCTGATGCAGCAATAATTACAATAGATGATGATCTGTTGTACGAGTATGATATAATTGAGAGGTTAATTACCGCCTATAAAGCAGCCCCAGAATATATACATGCTTGTAGGGTTCATAGGATTGGTATATATCCCAATAAGCATCTAATACCATATAGCAAGTGGGAATGGCACACTAACGAGGTCGGACCTAACAAATTTAATTTTGTAACTGGTGTTGGTAGTGTACTTTATCCACCTCATTGTTTCGACGATGAGGTCTTCAATAAAGATACCTTTATGAGACTGAGTAAATATAATGACGACATATGGTATACGGCTATGGCTATTAAGAATGGAACTTTGATCAATAAAATTGCTACAAGAACACCCCAAGGTGAAGATTATTTGGTAAATGAGAACGTTCAGGATCTTTCATTGATGAATATTAATAATTTTGGAGCAAGAAAGAATGACGAGCAAATGAATGCTGTGTTTGAGGAGTATGGTATCATTGACAGGCTTCTAGCATGACATCGATAAAAAAAGACATCGTAAATGGAGTTTTCTGGATGGCAATTGCCAAATATTCTGGTATTGTTATCCAGTTGTTAATAACAGCTATTCTTGCCAGACTAATATCACCTGCAGCATTTGGAACGATAGCAGTAGCAATGGTGATACTTTATTTCCTAAATATCTTTTCTGATATAGGGATTGGTCCTGCAGTGGTTCAGTACAAACAGTTGAACAAGTATCATCTTAATAGCCTCTTTACTCTTAATATCTATATTGGTCTTTTCCTTGGAGTAGTTCTTATATTGTCTTCAAGTACCATTTCCTCATATTATGGTGATGAAATTTTGGAGCGAGTGAGCCAACTAATGGCAGTGGTAGTATTCTTTAATGCACTCAATGTTGTTCCTAATGCCTTAATGCGGAAAGACAAACGTTTTCGAGTGATAGCATTACGAACGTTATTTTTTCAGATAATTAGTGGCAGTATTGCCGTCTGGGGGGCTTTCCATGGTTGGGGAATATATGCTTTGTTGGTTTCACCTATATTAACCTCTATAGGTGTGTTTTGCGTTAATTATTGGAATTATCCGCTTCATTTTGTGATGAAGATGAGCAAAGGGGCATTGAAAATGGTATCATCCTTTTCTGTCTTTCAGTTTATCTTTTCGTTCTTTAACTATTTCTCTCGAAATCTGGACAAACTGATAGTTGGAAAATACTTCTCTCTCACACAACTTGGATATTATGACAAGTCCTATCACCTAATGCTTCTTCCTGTACAGAATGTAACCTTTGTTATAGAACCAGTTCTACATCCAATCCTTTCTTCTTTGCAGGACAACAAGCATGAGTTAGCCGAAAAGAACGCAAAACTGGTTCAGATTATTTCCTATATTAGTTTCCCTATAGGTTTGATATTATATTTCTGTGGTGGAGAGTTGATAAAAATCTTCTATGGAAACCAATGGGATGCTGCTATTCCGACATTTAAGATATTGGCATTGTCTCTCCCCTTACAGATGATTATGTCTACATCTGGTGCTATCTATCAAGCGGCGGGTAAAACAAATCACATGTTTTATAATGGCATTATAAACACAATAATAACAGTAAGTGGTTTCTTGATTGCTGCAATCTGGGGTGGTACCATTGAGTCCATGGCATGGGCATGGGTTTTGACCTTAGCGTTCAATTTTTTTGATTCATACTTTATTCTGCTGTGTATCACTTTAAAAGATAGTTTTGGGTCATTGATTAAAGCAATAATACCACAACTCATTAATTCATGTGTTGTTTGTGTGATAATGTTTGTTCTAGCAGACTTTCTAACATCAGGCATATGGGCAGGTTTAATCTTGAAATTTGTGATGATTATGTTAATGAATGTTTGTTTGGCACATATCCTTAGACAATACAATATATTAGAAATAGTAAGGAATAATCGGTGTTATGCAAGAAAGTAAAGATCGTTTAGTATATATTGATAGTTTAAGGGGGGTGATGATACTTTTTGTTATGTATTACCATGTTCTGTGGGTATGTATAAAATTCAAGGCCTCTCCAACCGTTGAGTTATTTGATCTTGTATGTATGCAGACATTTTTTTTTATAAGTGGATTCGTTACATTTAAGAAGATGAAAACTTTTCTTATAAACGATTTATTTAAGTCTTTAAAAAAGAAAATCAAAACAATATTGATACCGACGGTAGCAATGTTTCTTTTGTTTACTTTATATTTTCGCTTAGATTTGCTTTATTACGTTCATGAAGAGTTCAAAAATGGATATTGGTTCACTTATGTCCTGTTTATTATTAGTTCAATTCATTTAATATTGGTTTACTTTCAAAAAATAGTAGGGGGTAAGGGATATTTCATTGATATAATCTTTATATTGTGGGGGGGGCTTTTTACTGTCTATATGGAGGTATCTATAGATATTTAGATTTTGAGACATGTCATTATATCTCTTTGAAGTTTGTGATGAAATATTATATTTTCTTTCTGTTAGGTTATATGTTAAAGAAATATTATTTGTATTTTGAAAAAATCCTTTTTGATAAAAGAGTTGTATCAATACTTATAATTATAGCGTTCATTCCTTTTATAACAGATAATAAGAAAGGACCTTTTCATTTTTTTGAATTGGTAGTGTCTATTTCCCAAGTCTTAATAGTTTTTATTTTGTTCTTAAAATATAAATTTTTTCATAGTGAAAAACCAATCAATCAACAACTCGCCTTGTTTGGTCGTCATTCGATGGAAATATACTTTATCCATTATTTTTTCTTATTTAGCATGCCCTATGCATTAGACTTTATTGCTCAGAGTACAAAAGTATGCTTGAAAGGAGTCCCTGGTTCTTATTTTATACCTGAAGTATTTTGTATATTGCCAGTTGCATTAGCATTGGCATATATTTCTATAGGAGTTAGAAAAATTGTAGATTTATCTCCATTTGTCTCTAAATTGTTTTTTGGACCAATTCAAAGTTGATATGTAAGCAGTCAATTCTGACGTATTACGATTATATAGACAAAAAGTTATGTTTGTATATTTTTTTGTTATATTTGTATTGTATTTCCTCTTCTTTATGGAAATAATGGGATATAATGAAAAGAAGAGTAGAATGCTTTTTTATATTGGAGCTATTTTAGTTACTTTTATATTGGCATTTAGGGGAGATAATGTAGGAGGAGATACGATGGAGTATTGTGACTATTTTGAGGGAAAATGGGGTCCTTATGGTACTGTTGATGATCCTAACCCAGAATTTGGCGTAGGCTTTGTTTTTTTTTCACAATTGTTAAGTTTCCTATTTGGACCATCTCGTTTCGTCTTTATATTTATAACATCAATATTGACAATAGTACCTTTCCTATATATTGTTTGGCGCGATAGTAAGTATAAACTGATGCCCCTTTGTTTATATATGACATGTTTCTTTTTATTATCGTTATCTCAGACTTGTATAAGACAAAATGTAAGTTTGTTCTTTCTTTTTATGCTTTATATATTATTGACAGGAAAATATGGCTCAAGTAAATGGATGTATTTAGGGACGCCTATTATGTTGGTATGCTCCGTATTATGTCATACAACTTCTGTATTGACTATATTACTCGCATTATTTGTATTTCTAGTCCCTTTGAATAGATTGACATCTGGTTTGCTGGTTGTTATAAGTGCTGTTTTTATGTTGACTATGCCTAATTTTACAAACGTGCTTTTAGATCGTTTCTTTTTCTATTTTTCTATATTTGAAGATGTTCAGCATTTTACAGACTATGCATTTGTAAGTGGAATGGAGAGAAAATCCGGATTTGTTTCCATCTTCACGATGACAATTTTTATATGTGTTTATCTGAGAATTTGTTCTGTTAAGCAATTGTGTAATGAAAGTTTAAGGTCTTTTCCTTTGAAATGTTTGGTTTGGGGTGTCGTCTTTACTTTTCTTTTATCAGGGTTCCAATTGGGTGTAAGAATTGTTCTGTTTCTGACTTTTATGGGTATAACAGCATCACCATGGGAATTGACAAAAATAAACAAAATTATTTTTACCGTAAGCACTATTACAATTATGTTTTTCTTTGCATACAATCAGATTAAATATTTGGCATTTTCAAAATCTGCAATTACTTACGACCAGTTGGTTCCTTACAATTTTATTTTTGAATAATGAAAACAAAGATAGTATATACAGTCGCATCAGATGATTCTGACATCTATTTGGAACAGACATATGTTTCAATATGTTCTTTGCGAAAGTTCCACCCAGACGCAACAGTTGTATTAGTGGTAGATGATAACACGGATAAAACAATTAAAGGTATACGTGAATATATACTTGGGGTTATAACACATAAAATTGTAGTCGTTCCACCCCACGAATATACAAAAGTAGAGCGTTCAAGATATTTGAAAACTACCCTACGTAATCAAATTGAGGGTGAATATCTGTTTATAGACTCTGATACTCTTATTACTGCTGATTTGTCTGAAGTGGATAATTTTGAGGATGAAATTTGTGCGGTAATTGATTACCATGTCCCACTCGATAAACATGTAAGTTTTGCCTTTATAAAAAGACAGGCATCTACTATTAATTGGATTATTGAACAATCAGATTTTTGTTATTTTAATAGTGGTGTGATGTATGTAAAAGACACGGATACTACAAGAAAGTTGTATAGTAGATGGAATGAGGAGTGGACAACTTTTCGTAAGAACACCAATTTCCCAGTGCCTTCAGATCAGCCAACATTGGGTAAAGTAAATAAGGAAATGGGCTATGTAATTGAAGAAATGGATGGAGAGTGGAATTGTCAAATCGCGGCCAATGGACTTCGTTTTTTAGATAGAGCAAGAATTATCCATTATTTTAGTTCAACAATAAAAAAGGGTGATAAAGAGCCTGTTTATGCATTGATGAACAACAATGTGTTTCTATCTCTAAAGGAAAAGGGGATTCTTGACGAGACATTATCTCAAATGATTGCATCACCAAAGACATTGTTTGCGGAAAGGCTCGTGTTGATTTCTGGAGAGGCAATGGATATTTATTATTCACACATAGTCAAGAGGGTGATTTCAACATATCGATATCATAGAAAAACATATGAAATAATTAATAATTTGTGTAAAAAGTGGATGCAGTGGAGTGCAAAATAAAAAGGATTAGTTACGTGATTTGAAATCATTATATTATGTTAGAATCGGTTTGTTTGCAAAACTACAAGGCTTTTAATGACGTTACGATCCCTATAAAGCCTTTAACAATATTGTTAGGGGCAAATAGTGTTGGTAAAAGTTCTATTATACAAATGCTGATGCTTCTTCATCAGACTGCGGAAGAAAGACGTGGACAATACTCTTCTGCATTAAAGATATATGGCAATTATGTGAACATTGGTGCCATCGAGAACTTGTATAAAGGGAAAGACATATCTCAACCCTTACTTTTAAAGTTAAATATAACCTCATCCGAAACAGTGGAACTTTTGAGGGAATGCAAGGATGATTATATAGAGAGATTTCTTAGCATGGCTGGGTTGTTTCCAATGTCTGAGATGAGAACAATTGACCCTGATCAAATAAAGAATCGTGATGAATTTCAGCAATTTGTAAATAAGTTACTGAAGACATTAAAAGAAAGAAATGTTGGTGAAGACAAACATTTTGTTACCTATATGAATCGTCGCTATGGACTTCCACTTGATATGATAGATGAGGAGAATATTGGTGAATTGATGAGAGGATACGATATACGAGAAAAACTAAGTCAGAAGAGATCGTCTGAATTTTTTCTTACCTTTGTATTAATCGTCAAAAAGGGTAAGTTGAGGGTCAATCGGTTTTCTGTGGAACTTGACAATGGTGTTATTCTGTTGGATGTTGAAAGTAAGACTGAAAAAAATGTAAAAGTAGTATCGGATTTTAATCTTAATGGCAGAGATTTTGAATATATTATTGACAGAATAAACTTTGACAATACGATTTTCAATATTGTCAGTGAGAGGCAGAAAAGTGAAAAATCTGCAATGACGGCAGCATTCCTATTGGATATTTGTGACAATTTGATAACAGATTTGGCGTATGACCTTTCCGAAAACCGGCTAAACTATGTAAGTCCGCTGAGAGCCCATCCAAAAAGGTATTATATGTTGGATAAAGCAAAAATGACATTCTCCCTTGACACTCTTGATGGAGATGCAATTGCTGAGGTGATGAAGGACAATCGTTCTGTTAAGAAGAGTGTTAATGAATGGTTTGCCAAGTTCGGGTTCAAAATCGATGTGCAAGAGTTCAAAGAGGTCATTCATCATGTTAATGTCACTCAGAACGGTTTGCCTTTGGACATAACAGATGTTGGTTTTGGCATTTCTCAGGTTTTGCCCATCATTATACAAGGATTTCTTTCAGAACAGGATACTTTAACAATAATTGAGCAGCCAGAAATTCACTTGCATCCGAAGATGCAGGCTGACCTTGGCGATCTTTTTATAGATATTGTAAAAAATAATAATAAGCGATTGATGATAGAAACTCATAGCGAGTACATTCTGCGTCGCATACGGCGAAGAATATCTGAAGGGAAAATATCAAGCAAGGATGTTTCTATATGTCTATTCCATCCTAAGTCCAAAAATAATTCTGCATGGGTCGAACAGTTGGAAATTGGAGAAAAAGGAAATTTCAAATGGCCGGAAGAATACTATTGCGGTGACTTGTATGATGACATAATGGTATATTTACAAAATCAAAATAATGGCAACAATAACGATATTCCCATCCCTGATTAATAAGGCTTCAGAGAATCCTTATTATATGAGTTCTGTTTTGTTTGCCTTTATGTCGGGACCTCATAAGATTGCTAAAGACGTGAATGGTGTTATATTAAAACGATATTATGAGGTTGGACAGTCAGAAATGATTTATAAATGGATGGAACTTATGTCATATGTAGATAGATTTGAACCAATCTTCATTGATATTGGTGGTGAGCAGGATGATGAGGGCAGGTGTTTACGCTTATGTCGTGCAATAAATGGATTGCATATGGCTTTTACAAACTCCCTACAAGAAATTAAATCGACTATGAACGAAAACAATGCTGTTATTGTGGATGGTGAGCCTGTTCTCATAAAGGATAGGGATGAGGCTGTAGCACTTATAGCCAAACCTAATATACAGTTTGTCCTTCAGAATAGTATTTTGGCAAATGGTTCCGTGATAGATTCAAACAACAACAATACAAATTATTATGATGAACGATAATCAAGGGGGCATTATTGCTAATGGCCCTGTAATCAATGCAAATAACAAGAATAGAAATTCTATTTCTCAAACAGGTGTTAATATTCGTAGGACTCAACTAATATCTGGTACTGTAGGTTTTATTCTTGGTATAATATCTTCAGTTATAGGGTCGTATATTTATAACTTAATTGTAAGTTGATACGATGGATAAGAAAACAGTTTTAATAGATATTACACCTACGATGCCAGAACCGGCAAATGGAGTTGTGGGGCCATATGTGTCGGGTATCGGTCAGGCTGCCATTGCTATGATTGACGCTTTGAATGGAATAAATGACTTGCCATATAATATTGAACTTTATGTATCTACTTTTAGAGGACGTAATTATGATTTCTCGAGATGGAAGTATAAAGGGCATAGAATGGTTATTCCACACTTTATAACTAGCAGGTATGCTGGTGTAGAGCCTTACATACGTTCTAAAATGTTAAAGTATGACTTGTTTCATGTTGTAACAAACCATACCGATGTTTTGAAGAGCGAGCCATTTATTGCTACTATTAACGATTGTACGGATATGGACAGAGCCAATAGCATGGACGTAAGTGAACAGAGACGTGTTGAGTTACAGGGCAAATATCAATTGATGACAAGTGCATCAAGGAAGATAGTGACAATTTCCGAGTTTTCAAAAACTGAAATATTAAAATATTTCAATGTCAACCCAGATAAGGTTATTGTCAATTATCTAGGAGTTGACAGAAAAAAGTTCAAAATATTGCCGAAGGTACAGGTTGCTGATGTTTTGGCGAAGCATGGTATAAATCAACCTTATTTCTTCGCCTGCTCTTGTAGTCGTCCAAGAAAAAATCTTGTGACAGCACTTCGAGCCTTTAAAAAGTTCCTATCATATAATCCAGAACATATATTCGTAGCAGCATGGGGAAATCCATTTCCAAAAATTAAAGAAGAATTTGCGAAAGAAATCGACGATGGGAAGATAAAGTTCTTGCCATTCTTAACAGATGAAGAGATAGTTTCTCTATATAATGGTGCTTCCATGAGTGTTTATGTATCTCGTAAGGAAGGTTTTGGCTTGCCAATACTAGAATCATTTGCTTGTGGCACACCATCAATGACTTGTAGGAATTCGAGTTTGCCTGAGGTCGGTCAGGATGCTGCTATTTATGTGGGCGAGGATAATGTGGACGAGATGGTTGATGTGATGCGAATGTTCGAAGGCTCTTCTTATGATATGGAGTCTTTTAAGCATAAGGCAGAGAGAGTGATGAACCAATTTACCTGGGAGAATACTGCCAAACGATGCTTGGGTATCTATGATAAATGCCTTGGCTGATAGAAAAAACGGCATGAAAACGTCTTGATTATGCAAAAAAACATAAAAAAAGAGATTCTGACAGGCTGATATTTTAAGATTTGAAGGAATTTCCTTATTTTTGCATCAAAAGAAGCAAGCAGTATGAAAGAGTCTATCGAAATACGTAATGTCGGGCCTCTGAGGGACGTTTACATATCAGACATCAAGCCGCTGACTGTGCTTATCGGCGAGTCGGCAAGTGGAAAGAGCACTTTAATGAAGGTACTGGTGTTGATGCGTTATGTGTATAAGATGCTAAACATCAGGTGGTATCTAAAGAATGCCGGTGTTACGCGCTCGCCATTCAGGCTGAAGATAGACAGGCTGCTGCAGGATGACCTAGCGATATACGTGAAGCGTTCGGAGAATGCATATATCAAGTATTCGGTGACAGTCAATGGTCATACCTATTCGGTAGAATACACGAATGGCGAGCTGCTGACCAACGAGGCTGCCAACATCCCAAATGAAGACTTGTATTTCCTGAAGGAGTCATGGATATCGGAGACGAGGAATGTCATACCTATGTGGAGCTTTAAGGCTCCTTCCAACAAGAAAGCAGAACTTGGCTTTTATTTCCATGAGACGCTTTACGACTTTGACAAGGCTACAGATGTCGTGAAACGCATCGGCCTCGACTATGTGGGCATGAACCTCCGCGTGGCGGCACAGAATGGCAAGAAAAAGTATTTCGTTGCTCCGCAAGATGAGTCTTATGAAGAGATAGAGTTGAAGGATGCCTCATCGGGCATCCAGACATCTGCCCCGCTGGCCATGCTTGTCTATTACTTCTCTCATGAGTACTCCTTCAAGGAGGCTGGGCGCCGTTCCATTATAGACTACCTTTATGAACAGGATCGCCTGACGATGTACAGGCCGGAACTGGAAGTAATGGACTTGCACAAAGCGGTACACATCCATATAGAAGAACCCGAACTGAGTCTGTTCCCAAATGCCCAGTGCAAGCTGATGGATGAGATTGTACATACTGCCTTTCAGGCGAAGAGGGAAGACCGTTCTTTAGGCATCATGCTGGCTACGCACAGCCCTTATATTGTCAATTATCTGAATGTGATGCTGCACCAGACACAAGACCAGAGAGCCAAGGTGTCTGCTGACCAACTGGGTGTATTTCGCATCTACGAAGGTCAGGTACAAAACCTCATGGCACGCACGAACGCAGGAAAATGGCTGGTGAATACGGCTGACATGACCGAACAGATGAAGGCCATTTATGAAGAGTATCAGTCGTTAAACCGATAAGGCTTGGAGATTCGGAGATGGAACACCTGCTGACTGTCAGATATCCGCATGACATGGGGTATTACCCTAAAGAGCCTCTGGCCTATCCCAAGGTGACGTATATGGCACCGTTTGTGTTGACCGATGCCAAAGCTTGCAGTCAGTGCAAGCAGAACCATGCAGAATTTGGCGGTTGTGATGAGCAGATGCTGTTTGTTGATACGCAGACACCAGTGACGGTATTGAATTTCGAGGCGTTCATGCAGCAGATGGATGGTACTCCTGCGGGTGTGGGATCAAGATGTGACTATCTGATTTATGATGAATATGAACACCGCCATCGGATTGCGTTCTGCGACCTGACGTGTTCAGCAAGAGAATATGTTGAACCCAATGACGGCAGGTATCCGGAAGGCAAGCGTGCGAAAGCATATAGCCAGATGAAACTGTCGTTGGAGGCTCTGCTTCGTGTAGAGATGCTGTCGATAGCTATCATGACCTATCCGTCAAAAGTTGCTCTGTTCGGATGGCGGGAAAGGATGTCAAGTGCCAGAAGGGCAGACGATGCGATGGCCTCAATGCTTGATTTTAGTATAACTCCCGACTCGGAAGCCGGTCTTTTGATTACGGATGTCTCCGTGATGGGCAAGCATTTTGATTTTGTTCAGGTGAAGCATCCTGAGCACTATCAGTGGAATAGCTAATTAAAAGAAAATTTATTTACTTCGCTCAGAGGTGATACTCAGTAGTGTCATCTCCGGGCCTAAAAGGTGTGTATGACATGCTAAAACTGTTGTTTGACTTAGTGACAACGCAACCTACCAGGACAACAAAGATTCACGGTGGAGGGAAGTATGGAGAAATGATCTTATATCGTATACTTGAAAGGAACATCCCTGTTTGCTGTTGTTACGACTCACAGAAGTGGCTAAATCCTGACATCGAAAAAGTATTAGATGAAAAGTCTATTAAATTGTATGATATAAGAAGTGCAGGTGTTAATGAAATAATTAAAGAGCAATCTATTGATGTTTTTTATATACCAGCTTATGTAAACGCACCTAATTACATTGATGTCAGTCAGTGTCCTGTTATCTGTACCATTCACGATCTAAGAGGCTTGGAATTGCCTGTTGATTATTACCAGATTAAATATAAGCCTTGGAGAAATGTTCTTTCATTTGGAAAGAAAGCTCTTTTAAAAAGATTGGCGGATAAAAAGGATAAAGACTTGATAGGAAAGGTCTTAAAAGCTGACAATTTTCAAGTCATAACTGATACTTACCACTCAGCTTATGCCTTCAAGAGCTATTTCCCAACATATAATAAGGATATTCCAATCTTTTATGCTCCGTCAACGATCAAGTATGAGACTCATGAGAATGCCTTCATGGAAAAGTACTTCCTGCTAGTGTCAGGAAATCGCTATAACAAGAATAATTTGAGAGCTATAGAAGCATTGGACAGATTGTTTACGTATGGTTGTGCAAATGGATATAAGGTGAAAATCACAGGTGTAAAAAGTAAAGAGACTTTCAGATACACGATTAATAATCCTGAGAGGTTCGAATTCTGTGGCTTCGTTGACGAGAAAGAATTAGACCAATTATATCATGATGCGTATTGCTTGATATATCCTTCCTTAAATGAAGGATTTGGCTATCCACCCGTTGAAGCTATGCATTATGGCGTGCCTGTCCTTGCCTCTCCATTTACATCTATACCAGAGGTGTGTGGGGACAGTGCAATCTATTTTAATCCTTTCTCTGTCGAGGAGATTATGAACAGGATACTTATGATAATAGAGCCAGAGTGGCATGAGAAATATTCAAAACTTGCAAAAGAGCGTTATGCCTATATTACTAAGAAACAACAAGCAGACTTGGACAGGCTGATTGACTACATATATAATTTCAAGAGTTAATGAAGCGATTGCTAATTAGTCTGACTCTGGCTGTTTATGCGAGTCTTGCCCTTGCACAATTAACTTATCCAATCGCGGGCATATATAAGAAAAGAACAGCCCAAGGCATCATTATCTTTGATAAGTATGCGTACCTGATGAATGATGGTGGGTTGTGCAGGAAATATGACTTAGAGCAGAAGAAGGTGGTCTCTGAGTTTATGCTTGCCAGTGCTGGTTCGAAAACACACGTTAATGCAGTCTGCCTAGGGGAGGAGTGTCATCAACAGGGCACAATGCCTGTCGTGTATATATCAGAATGTAATGACAGGTATCGCTGCTTCGTAGAAGATCTGTCTGGCGACAAGCCTAAGTTGCTTCAAACTATTCAAGCTGTATATTACGGTAAAACAGAGCTTAATGTTTCTTGGGTGGTAGACACGGCAAACAATGCGATTTACTCCGTTACAAGAGACAATAGCATTTTTAAGACCTCTGGAACTGCAAGAAATATCATCACTCAATATCGGCTGCCCAAAATATCGGACGGGAAAGAGATATTGTTGACAGAGAAAGACATACTCAACCGTTTTGACATAGCATTTCCAAATATTCTCCAAGGAGTGAAAATCAAGGGACGATATATGTATATTGTCACTGGGCTGCAGGAAAGTATGAGTACAAGGCAAGACGCAAGGCGTGCAATACAAGTTGTTGATCTGAAAAAGAAAATCCTAAAGAATACTATAGATTTGACTTATCTGACCACAAATGAGCCTGAAGACATGGACTTTTACAAGGGTAGATGCCTCCTCTTTTGCGGTCAGGAAGGTGGAATCTATCACGTGAAACTAAAATAACATTTCGATATGAATATAGGTTTAATCATTGCGGGAGGTTCTGGTAACCGTATGGGGCAGGACATCCCAAAACAGTTTATGCATGTGGATGGGGCACCCATCATCATCATGACGATGCAGGCTTTTGAGCGGCATCCGGATATTGATGCCATCGCTGTAGTGTGCCTGAAAGGGTGGGACACGGTGCTGCAGTCGTACGCTAACCAGTTCTCTATCAAGAAACTGAAGTGGATATTTCCAGGGGGAAATACTGGGTTTGAATCAATTCATAATGGTATTTATGGATTGAAAGAGGCAGGGTGCGATGATGAAGATTTAGTGCTTATACACGACTCTGTACGCCCATTACTTTCTCAGGAAATTATATCTTCTAATATTGCTATTTGTAAGGCATACGGCTATGCCGTAACGGGTATAAAATGTCGTGAGGCTATTTTGGAGAGTCACGATGGATTTACCACAAAGACAAGTATTCCCCGTGACACGTTGATTCGTACCCAGACACCGCAGACTTTTAGATTAGGAAATATAATCAAGGCTCATGAATTAGCTAAAGAGAAAGGTATAACAGATTCTGTGGCAAGTTGTACATTGGTGGCTGAGTTGAATGAAGATATTGAGATGCATATAGTACCAGGCTCAGAAAAGAATATCAAGATTACCACTGTGGAGGACTTGGAGATATTGAAGGCATTGATGCATACATCAAAAGAGGCATGGGTAAAATGAGTGCATATAAAGAGGATATTTTAAATATCTTTCAGAATGATTTGCCGTGGGAGAAACTTTCAAGGTGTAATATTCTTGTAACAGGTGCTACAGGTCTTATTGGGGGGTGCTTGGTAGAAGCCCTGATGATGAATCCAAAACGGGATTATCATGTCTATGCTTCAGGTCGTAATGAGGAACGAGCAAGAAAAAGATTCAGAGAATTTGAAGGTGATATGGCTTTTCATTTTATCCGATATGATGTTTTAAAGCCTTTGGAGAGTGAAGTCTGTTTTGATTTTATCATTCATGCGGCAAGCAATGGCAGCCCTAATTTCTTTGCTCAGAAACCCGTAGAGGTGATGAAATCTAATCTTTATGGGGTGGCGAATCTAATGGACTATGGTCTTTCTCATGGAATGAAGCGTATGCTTTATGTTTCGTCGGGTGAGGTGTATGGTGAGGGTGATGGTCGATTTTTTACAGAAGATTATAGTGGGTATGTGGACTGTACGAAGCCACGTTCTTGCTATCCTTCCTCAAAACGTGCAGCGGAAACTTTATGTGTCAGTTATGCCGCAGAATATGGAGCGGATGTGGTAATTGCCAGACCTTGTCACACTTACGGTCCTCATTTTACAGAGCAGGATAATCGTGTATATGCTCAGTTTATTCGTAATGTGCTGAATGGTGAAGATATAGTGATGAAAAGTGCCGGTGAACAGTTCCGTTCATGGTGTTATGTCGTGGACTGTGTTTCGGCCCTTTTACATATTTTGATAAAAGGTGAGTGTGGGGAAGCTTATAACGTAGCAGATACGAACTCAAACATAAATATTCGAAATCTTGCAGAGATTATTGCAGGATTTGGGGGACGGAAGGTTGTGATGGAAAATCCCGAATCCAACGAAAAAAAAGGATATAACGTAGTCACGAAATCCGTTTTTTCCACTAAGAAAGTTGAGTTGTTAGGATGGGCTCCCCAGCACGACATGATGCAGGGGGTAATAAATACCATAAAAGAGTTGCAGAAATGAGAGAGATGACATTAAAGGAGGTTCAACATGTTTGCTTAGAGATATTGAAAGATGTTCATTCATTCTGTGTTGAAAATCATATTAATTATTCATTAAGTGGTGGAAGTTTATTAGGGGCAATTCGTCATAATGGTTTTATTCCTTGGGACGATGATGCCGATATTCAGATGTCTCGCCCAGATTATGATCGATTTATAAGGACTTATACTTCCAAATGTGGCTTTAAATTATTTTCTCCTGAAATAGAAGGTGGTGAGGTAGCTAATGCTAGGATTGCTCGTGTATTTGAAATGGACAAGACTTATGTTGATCAGGGTCCAGAGATATTCGTAGAGCAACCTGTTGGGGTGTGGATAGATATACTCCCTGTTGAAGGGGCACCGTCAGATTTAGTTGAAGCAAAAAAGTTTTTGAAGCAATTTGCATGGGGTGAACGAATAATTTGTTTTTTATTATACAAAAATGCTTCATTCAAAGAAATTCGGAAGTTTCATGATTTTCACGGATATGTGAAATTTGTAGTGAAAAAATTTATTTCTCTATTCATAACGATTAAACATCGAGACAAGGCAATTCAACGATTAAAACAATATGATTATGATAGTTCTGAATACTTTTGTGCTTCAGCTCACTATGGTTTAAGAGAATGGCAATCAAAGAAAAACATGGAAAATTATATTCTTCATAGATTTGAAGATACAGAATTATATATAATGACTGGTTATGATGAAAACCTAAGAAGTCTATATGGTGAATACATGCAAATACCACCAGAAGGTAAAAGATACAAACATGATGTATATAAACGGTATTGGAAATAGATGAGAAAGGTGGTAATTAATGGAAAGTTTCTAACTCAGAGACAAACAGGAGCACAGCGGTATGCACGTGAGATAGTGACATACTTAGATAAGTTGTCTTTGTCAGGGGAATTCGCTTTAGTCATTCCTAAAGGGGAGTGGAAGATACCTAAATTCAAAAATATAGAGGTTGTACAAATAGGTCCATTCAAAGGAGTTCTTTGGGAACAGATAACCCTTCCTCTATATGCTATTATTCATAAGGTGACTTGTCTGAGCTTGTGTAACGTAGCGCCTCTTATAAAGCCAGATTTTTCTACCATTTTTGATATGAAAATAAATTCACATCCTCAATTCTATGGTAGGAATTTCAGATTGTGGTATAAATTGCTTTTTGCCAATCAGACAAAACGAAGTATAAAGATATTTACTGATTCTGAGGATGCAAAGAGTGAAATGCTGAAATATTACTCGTTAACAAATCCTAATAAGATAGTTCCTGCATATGGATCTTGGCAGCATTTTGAAGGTGTAGATTATGATGAGAATACACTCTCAAAATATGGTCTACAAAGAGGACACTATTATTTTGCTATGGGAAGTTTAGAGCCCAACAAGAATTTTAAGTGGGTTGCAGAAGTCGCTAAATGTAATCCTAATGACATGTTTGCCGTAGCAGGCTCACTGAATACTAAGGTCTTTGCTGATGGATTAGGTTTTGATTGTTCTAAAAATATGAAATTATTAGGATTTGTGAGTGATGAGGAGGCCAAGACGCTAATGAGGGATGCAAAGGCATTTCTGTTCCCGTCTTTTTGCGAAGGTTTTGGCATGCCGCCTTTGGAGGCCTTAAGTGCTGGATGTCCGAGGGTAATAGTATCTGATATTCCTGTTATGCATGAGATATTTGAGTATAATGCTATTTTTATTAATCCAAACCAGTATGACTATGATATAGATGATTTAATTGCTCTTTCTACTTGTGATGCTAAGAGTGTACTGGATCGTTTCTCGTGGGAAAAGTCGTCAAAAATAATATATAATCAAATCAAACAAATCATTAATTAAATAAATTAGTATGAAGAAAGCGTTTATTACAGGTGTAACGGGGCAGGATGGCTCGTTCCTGGCAGAATTGTTGTTAGAGAAGGGTTATGAAGTTCATGGTATGATACGACGTTCGTCAACTGACTATCGCGAGCGTATCAATCACATTGAGAAGCATCCGAACTTTCATCTCCACTTTGGACATCTGGGTGACTCGATGTCGCTCATATCAATAATCAGGACCGTTGAGCCTGACGAGGTATACAATCTTGCTGCGCAAAGCCACGTAGGTGTATCTTTTGAATCGCCAGAGTTTACAGCCGATGTGGATGCTACTGGTGTATTGAGGATTCTGGAAGCAATCAAACAGTGCGGCCTCGAAAACAAATGCCGGTTCTATCAGGCTTCCACGTCGGAACTGTATGGAAAGGTGGAGGAGGTTCCTCAGAATGAGAATACCCATTTCCACCCCTATAGCCCATACGCAGTGGCGAAGCAGTATGGTTTCTGGATTACGAAAGAATATCGTGAGGCTTACAACATGTTTGCATGTAACGGCATCCTCTTCAATCACGAGAGTGAGCGTCGCGGTGAGACCTTCGTGACAAGAAAGATTACTCTGGCAGCAGCTCGCATTGCCCAAGGCAAGCAGGAGAAACTGCTATTGGGAAATCTTTCATCACTGCGAGACTGGGGCTATGCCAAGGATTATGTGAAGTGCATGTGGCTGATCCTCCAGCAGGATGAGCCGGAGGACTTCGTGATTGCTACGGGCGTGCAGCACAGTGTGCGTGAATTCTGCCACTACGCCTTCAGGCACGCCGGGATAGATCTGGAGTTCAAGGGCGAGGGTATGGATGAGAAAGGCTACGACAAGAAGACGGGCAAATGTGTTATCGAAGTGTCGCCAGAATTCTATCGTCCTACTGATGTGGTGAACCTGTGGGGTGATGCCACCAAGGCAAAGGAAAAGTTGGGATGGGATCCTGCCAAGCAGACCAGTTTTGAGGACTTGGTCCGCATTATGGTGGAGAGTGACATGAAGAAGGTTGCCAAAGAATAAAGCCGATGAAAAAGGCATTGATAACAGGTGTCTATGGACAAGATGGCAGTTTTCTCTCGGAATTGCTCTTAGAGAAAGGCTACGAGGTCTATGGTGCCGATGTGCGGATTATGGACAATCCGCCAGACTACTTTGTCAAGCTCTTTGCGAATCCGAACTTCCACACGCAGACGGTGGACCTAACGGATACGCAAAGCGTGTTGAACCTCGTGGCAGAAGTGCGCCCTGACGAAATCTACAATTTCGCAGCCCAGAGCAATGTCAAGGTCAGTTTCGACAAGCCTGAACTGACCTCTGACATTGATGCAATCGGTGTGTTACGAATCTTAGAGGCTATCCGTCGGACTGGTCTCACGGAAACGTGCCGCTTCTTTCAGGCTTCCACCTCAGCCATGTTTGGCAATGCAACAGAAGTGCCTGAGAATGAGAATACACCTCTTCATCCTAATGACCCGTATGCTATATCGAAGGTTTATGGGTACTGGATGACTCATCTTTACCGTAATGCTTATCACATGTATGTCTGCAATGGCATACTCTTCAACCATGAGAGCGAGCGTCGGCCGGAGATCTTTGTAACCAGCAAAATTGCGTTGGCGGCTGCCCGTATTTCCTTGGGACTACAGGAAAAGTTGTCTCTCGGCAATCTCAATGCTCTTCGTGACTGGGGCTATGCCAAGGATTATGTGGAGTGTATGTGGTTGATGTTGCAGCATGAAAAGGCAGATGACTATGTGATAGCCACAGGCGAGCAACATTCCGTTCGTGAGTTCTGTTCCTTGGCGTTTAAGGAAGCTGGGATGGATCTTGAATGGAGAGGAGAAGGACTGGAGGAAAAGGGTATAGATAAGAGAACAGGAAAGACTGTTGTCGAGGTGGAGCCCCAATTCTTCAGACCCACGGAGGCCAAACAGATGTACGGCGATCCATCCAAGGCCAAGAGCGTGTTAGGCTGGAACCCCCGAAAGACTTCTTTTGAGCAACTTATACAGAATATGGTGAAGCAGCATATGAACGAGGTCCGGAGACAGACTGCAGAGATCAGAAGACAATCTAAGGAACTCCCCGCTCGTCTTGATTTGGCAGGAACGTGGATAGACCAGCCCATGGTAAGCAGATATGCACCAGGTTGGGCAATCACCATCTCGCTGGAGCCAACCTTTGAGATTAAACCGCGTTTCGGTTTAGGAACTACTATCCGTGATACTATTAAAAAGATTTGGCCGAAACAGGTGCCTGATATGGATTCGGAAATGTTGGCGCGGCTGGTCTTCTGTTTTGCAAACAACCCTGAGAACAATAATGGTGAGTTATCTGGTGCTCAGGATGCTATTGGTCTTTGCACGCCTGGTCTTTCACGCCACTATTATAACAATCGTTTCTGGCCAGAGCGAATCGAATCGAGTGACGACGAAGGCATCCTCACATGGCTGGAAGACCATCTCTGTATGATTCCGATGTTCCCACGTCGTTCAGATTGTGACCTAATGGCAGGCAAGAATATCACCAAGAAGGGAGTAGAGGCACTGGCAAAAGCCGCAGAGGATTGTTGGAATTATATCTTTCTTCGCGATTTGAAAGGTTTCGCTTCGTCCTTCCTTGCTTCATTCAAGGCTCAGACGGTCCTTTTCCCCGGCATGATTCAACCAGGTGTTCAGGAGATTATTGATAAGTATTCCCAAATGCCTGGAGTCCTTGCCTGGAAAATGTCTGGCGCTGGTGGAGGTGGCTATTTGGTTCTGGTTTGTCAATCACGGGCATCTTTCCCAACAGGTGCTATTGACCTCCGTATTAGACGTGAAAAATAGTAAGTATTCACAAAACTATGTTAGATAATGAGAAAAGTTCTGCAAATATCCAAGTATTATTACCCTTTTTTAGGGGGTACGGAGCAAGTTGCAAGAGATATAGCCAAAGCTTTGAGTTGTTATGACGATGTTGAGCAGAAAATAATCTGCTTTAATGAGGATGCCAAACTTGGAGGCTATGTGAATAAGCATATTGAGACAATTTGTGAAATAGTTGATGATGTAGAAGTCATCAGGTGTGGATATGTTGCAAAGATTGCCTCGCAGGCTCTATCTACTACTTACGGGAAGGAACTGAAGAATGTTATTACTGATTTCCGTCCAGACCTCATTATACTTCATTATCCCAATCCGTTTGTTACTTATTATCTGTTAAAGTATATACCTCCACAGACGAAGTTAGTGGTCTATTGGCATTTGGATATCACTAAACAGAAATTCTTGAAGCATTTGTTTGATTGTCAGAACAAACGTCTCATAAAGAGGGCAAGTAAGGTTATTGGTGCTACACCTATACATGTAAATGAATCAAAATACACCCCTGAGTTTGGAGATAAACGGTATATCCTGCCATATGCTATTGACGAGAAACGGTTGGTTATCTCAGATGATGAGAAAGCTCATGCTGCTGAAATACGAAACAGACAAGTGGACAAGGTACTTGGGTTCTTTATAGGCAGGCACGTACCTTATAAGGGGCTACGTTTTTTAATAGAAGCGTCAGCAAAAATTAAAGATGAAAAATTACATTTTTTTATTGCAGGGACTGGTGAGTTAACGGAAGAACTGAAGCAGATGGCTGCAAATGATTCGAAGATAGAGTTTATTGGTAGGATTACTGACTCCGAATGGAGAAGTTATCTATATGCTTGCGATATTTTCTGTTTCCCTTCCGTAACTCGTAACGAAGGATTTGGTCTGGCTCAGGCAGAGGCGATGTATTACGGAAAGCCAGTGGTAACCTTTACCATCAAGGGTAGTGGAGTAAACTTTGTAACAATAAATAATGAGACAGGACTCGAGTGCCCCAATAGTGATAGTACTGAATATGCAAAGGCTCTTGAAAAATTGGCAAATGACCCTAAACTACGAAAGCAGATGGGGGAGAAAGGCCGTCAAAGGGTGTTAGATAACTTCACCGAAAAACAATTCGTAAAAAATGTAGGCAAGTTGTTAGATGACCTATTAAAGAATTAAAACATTAGAAATTAACCAAAGAAATTATGGCAAAACACTTAGTGATTATGGCTGGTGGTATAGGCTCAAGATTTTGGCCTATGTCTACCCCTGAATGTCCGAAACAATTTTTGGATATTACAGGAAAAGGGCGAACGATGATTCAGCAGACTTTTGATAGGTATGCTGGTATTATTGATGTTGACCACTTGTGGGTGGTGACTTCAAAGAACTATAAAGCACTGGTCTCAGAGCAATTGCAGGGCATCAATCCACAGCATATCCTGTTAGAGCCTTGTATGAGGAACACTGCCCCGTGCATCGCCTACGTTTCGTGGAAAATCAAGAAGGAGGATCCCGATGCCGTGGTCGTGGTGGCACCATCAGACCATCTGGTGCTTAAAGAGAATGTGTTTAGGGAGTATGTCAGAAAAGGACTTGAATTCGTCGGCTCATGGGAGACAATCTTGACTATGGGTATGCAGCCGTCTCGTCCTGATACAGGTTATGGCTATATCGAACAGGGGGAGGCAACTACGGAAGGCATATTCAAGCTGTTGTCCTTCCGTGAGAAACCAGACTATATGACTGCTTTGAATTACGTGATGAAGGGCAGATATACATGGAACAGCGGGATGTTCCTATGGAGTGTTGATACTATTGTCGAGGAAATGCGCAGGCTGGCTCCTGATATAGCCCGGATAATGGACGAGATGGAGCCCGCTATGTTCACAAGCCATGAGCAGGAGGTGGTGGACGAGAAGTTCCCGCAGTGCGAGAAGATTTCCATCGACTATGCCGTGATGGAAAAGACTGACAAAGCGTACGTCATGCCGGCTGAGTTCGGATGGAGCGATGTGGGAACCTGGGGATCGCTGCACACATTGCTCTCGCAGGATGAGTACCAGAATGCCGTCATAGGCGATTGTGTGAAGATGGTGGAGAGCGAAGGTTGCATGGTAAGGATGCCCAAGGACAAACAGGTCGTCATCCAGGGACTGAAAGACTGTATTATTGCTGAACACGATAATGTCCTGCTGATTTGCCAACTGAAAGAAGAACAGCGCATCAAGGAGTGGCACGATTGAGGAAGTATATCCTTGTTGTGCCTCTGCTGATTGCCTTTTTGCCGTGTGCCGCTGTCTTGTCTGTGGCTCTGGGACAATGGCAATGGGGCATTATTTTCCTGCTTAGTACTGTCATCCTCAATTGGTTGACGGAAACATTCCCTGTGCATATTCCGGGGGATAGGGTGAGAGGTACGGAGGACATAAGAATCCTGACTTACAATGTCAACAGGGCTCACAAAATATCTGTCAACAAGGGCACGACTCAAGGGTTTATAAGGTTTATCCTGCGCCAGGAGGCGGACATTGTTCTACTGCAGGAATACAATGTCGGACTTTATCCTGAGGTGAGGGAGAGACTGATTCGGGAGTATCCTTATGAAGTGGGAACAGATGAGGGAGACAAGTTTAAGAGCGTATTCAGTAAATATCCGATAGAGGATTATGAGCAACTCAGTGTCGTTGCTGACGCTCCGGAATATACACTTTTGCAACATGGCTGGTATTGCAAGTCGAGAAGCGGGCGGAATGAAGTTCTGCCTGTCTGCTCAATGGTTGTAAGGATAGGGGAGGAGAGGCTGAGAATAGTTAATTGCCATCTGATGTCGAACAATTACTCTGTCGTTATCAGGAATACGCGCAAAAAGGGGAAGAGCCTGTTGAGGGCTGTATTCCCGGTTATGGCAAAAATGGATTACGGCTATGCTGCAAGAAAACTTCAGGCAGAGATTGTCTGTCAGCATTTAGTTTCTTGTAAAGAAGACAGAGTTATCGTTTGCGGTGACTTTAATGATATCAGTGGTTCAACGACGTTACGCTCTTTTATGCGCTTGGGACTGAAGAGTGCTTGGTGGAAACGAGGCTTTGGATATGGCTTCACCTTTCATGGCATGAAGATGAGACTGAGACTAGATCATGTTCTGTATTCTGATCGGGCACTTCGTCTGCAGCGAGTGTGCGTTCCTCATTCTGAGTGCTCTGACCATGATCCCGTGGTTTGTGATTTTAATTTGATATGAGGGAACAGATTGCTTATTTTAGTTTTTTGCGTTATATCCTGAATGACCATTCGACATTATCTGCTGAAATATTTAATGTCAACTGGAAGGACTTTCTGTTTTGGTCAGAAAAGCAAGCCATTTTGGGAATAGTTTATGATGGTATTTCAACGGCAGGAAAAGAAATTAATATTCCTTTCGATGTCCTAATGAAATGGATTGGATATGCTAATCAGATAGAAAATTGTAATAGGAAGTTAAATAAAAAATGTATTGAGGTTACAAGCGAATATAGGAATGTCGGTTTTTCATGTATGTTTTTGAAAGGGCAAGGGAATGCGACGATGTATTCAAAGCCTTTGCTTCGCCAGCCGGGTGATATAGATTTGTTAATACTGAATGCAGATAGGAAAAAAATTATTGAATATACAAAGACCAAACACGAAATAGGTGAGATCAGATATCATCATCTTGAGTATGATGACAACGGTATATCTGTAGAAGTTCATTTTATCCCTTGTCAGATGAATAATCCGATTTATCATCGGCGGTTGATGAAATGGTTGAGAGAACATTCGGAAATCAAAGAAAGTGCAGAACTACCAGATGTATTAGGAAAACTCCCTGTTCCTTCAAAGGATTTCAATTTAGTGTTTCAGTTAGCCCACATGATGCACCATTTCTTTGACGAAGGCATTGGGTTGAGGCAGATGATGGATTACTACTACTTGCTTCGTTCCTCAACAAAATTGGAAATTAGGAAAGAGAAATTAGAAATGACACTGAAATACCTTGGGCTGTGGAAGTTTGCCGGGGCTGTGATGTATGTGATGCGTGAGGTGTTCGGCATGGAGGAGCAGTTCATGATAGCACTTGTGGATGAGAGGAGGGGTAGGACTCTTCTGAACGAGATACTGAAGGGTGGTAACTTCGGGAAGTACTCGGGGTTAACACAGCACTCAACAGGGGGGAAGTATTTCCTGAAACACTGGCGAAACCTCCACTTTGTGAGGGAATATCCCTCAGAGGCTCTTTGTGAGCCTATCTTCCGGACATGGCACTTCTTCTGGAGGTTGAGGCATTGCTAAAATCATAAGGGAAGAAGTAGCCGTCGTCTCTCGTAAGTAAGTTAGGTTTTAAAATGGGCGGCTGCCGATTCCCTTTATAAGACCCCCTCTGACTCCCCCTGTGTAGGAGGAGAAAATTAAAGATAAGAAATATTATGGCTTCAAACAATCAAACGAATGATGCGATTAAGTGGCTGATTATTATAGTCGACTTTTTCGTACTGAATCTGTTGCTGTGGCTCTTCACGGACTATCACTACATCGTGAAGGAATGGACAAGGGAAATGAAATGGGTATTCTTGTTTGGTAACAACCTGGCTCTGTTTCTTAGTGAGTTGCGCTTCTCGACCATCGTACATCAGCGTATCATCTCGGCGGCGGATATCCTTCGACGGGTCATGGGACTGGTTTGTGCCCAGGCAT
>Ga0247608_10002039_pt1 | contig 26456 bp, 32 predicted proteins | sample 176DNAGHGlowgp2_FD_193490 | JGI IMG/M metagenome (GOLD analysis project Ga0247608, IMG submission 193490) | Sheep rumen microbial communities from Palmerston North, Manawatu-Wanganui, New Zealand - 1766 DNA GHGlow gp2 | ecosystem: Host-associated > Mammals > Digestive system > Stomach > Rumen ... | reverse complement strand
ACCTGTTTATAAAGAAAACTGCAAGTGAGTGAATTTTTTGAAAAGACTGGTGGGAGTGAAGAGAAAAGCTTCATTCCCCCTGATTATTCTGACTTGAAAGGAGAAGAAGAGCTGCCATTTGATGCTGATTTATCGGGAGATGATGACGATGATGATGGCGATCTTGTATCCGACGAAGAATTAGAACATGATAAGATTGTTGAAGAACTTGAAGAAAACAAACCGAAGATGAGTTTTGGGTCTGGATTTGGTTCTCCTAGCAGTAAACCAACATGGGGAACTGGTTGGGGGGATCAAGGGAATAAACAGGAAAATAATGGTTGGTGGGGATCAGGTAACCCGCAACAGAATAATGGCTGGTGGGGTTCTGGATCTGGAGGAAACAACGGATGGGGAACACCTAAGACGGGAAACCAGAATGATAAACCGATTAACCGAGATAAGAAAGTGATATTCATAGACTTTTTTGACGGTCTAATGGAAACTTATCAGAGCAATGGTCAAGCCGGTTTTTTACCTAGAGCAGTTTATGATTTGAAGCCAAGATTTGAAGTATGGACTAAGATTGCGGCCTTTAATCCCTCCTATGTGTTTGGTATTGTACAAAAAGAATTTCTGAACGATATAAATGGAATAGAAGGTTGGTCAATGGTTTTGGAAGGTTGGTGTTGTTGTCTATCTAGCTTCCTCCGTAAACAATATGGATGTGCACAGATATTATTGTCAACTTCCATTTATCAGCCGAAAGATTGGGTGATTTCTAATGCTTTGGCTAACTTGAAGAAAGAAGATTGTATCTATATAGGACTTCAATCTGGCCTCTATAACCAATCGAATCAAGACTTGGTAACAGCTCAGAAGTGTGGAATTGATTATGTAGATTTGAATCAGTTATTAAACAATATGTATTAATTATGGCTAGACAAACATTAAGCGAGTTTGAGAATGCAGTTCTTGATGTTCTTAACAGATGGGACTACGATGAAGATTGTGGCTATTTTTCTGATGACACTATTAGAAAAGAAGCTAAAAAATTATTAGAGGTAGCTAAGAAGGAATTAGGAGTATGAATCAGAAATGGATTAATGAAGGTGGAGTATTTTATCCGATCCCAGGAAATGTTGTCTTGCATGTAACTCCGGGTCCTGGTGTTTACGAAATAGTACAACCTGGAGCACCTACCGACCGAAGAATAGGGTTGAACAAAATATATGATAAGTTTGAGTTTGCCGGGAAGGTTTATAATGTATGCCCGAAAAAACTGAACCAACGTATTAAGACAGTATGGGAGAGTGATCAGTTTAGAGATGAGAAGAGAAGTTTAGGAGTTATCTTGAATGGACTTAAAGGATCCGGCAAAACATGGACAGCAAAACAAATCGCCAATGAAATGGATATGCCGGTCTTGATTGTTGATAATTCTTTTGACGGAGCAATCTTAAATTTCATCCGATCTCTAAATTTCAGCTGTACAATTTTGGTGGATGAAGCAGAGAAGATATTTAAACTAGGGGAGGATGATGATGTATTGCTGAGAATAATCGATAACGCAGGATCAAATCTTAGCCGCCATCTCTTCATTCTTACTACTAATACCTTAGATGTAAATCCTAATCTGCTTGGAAGAACTGGACGTATAAGATATTTGGTTAACTTCAGAAATTTGCCGGAAGAAATCGTTAAGGAATATATAGACGATAACCTAGACCCAACATTAGGACAGGAGATTAAAGATCAGATTATTGAAAAGATTAATCTGCTTGAGTATAATTCGATTGACCTGCTCCGAAGTATCATTGAGGAGGTGAATATTACGAGAACAGTAGATAGTCCTGATGATGAGTTGATGAATATTCCTTTGTGTCGATATGCTTGGGAAGTTCTGGAGTTTGAAAACGCAGATTGGAAACAGGCACTCGAGATTAAGAAATTTTACTTTGAGAATAATCCTAAGAATCTTCCGTTCAGTGAGTGGTTATCCGAAATTTATGAGGAGAAAGATAACGAGAAATATACAATGGAAGATACAATCGAAAGTATAGTTCCAGGAGTTTATACATATCGAAGAAGAATTACATCTAAGTTCTCACATCTCTGGAAGGATATGGAGATTAGCAGTGGAACTATAATGCAAGAACCAGATAAAGAAGGATTTTTCAGTTATCTTGAGGGTTATAGTAAAGATGAAAGAATATCGGTAGTCTTGAAGCAAAAAACTAACAACAACTTATATAATAGAGGAATATTATAAACAGGAAAAAGAGATAGGACTTGGAAACTTATCTCTTTTATTTTTTTTGTGTTGGTTTCTCTGCGCAAGTTTAATTTTACGAGTTAAGAATAAGGTTGGAAATTTTAGACGGCCGTAAGATAAAAACAACCTTAAAAATTACTCGTATTCTTTTTTTTTGGCATGATTAAAAACACAAGAAATCTAAACGGCCGTAATAAAAATCTTGTGTAATCTTCATGCCAATTTTTATCCTTGCGCATTTCTCCCAACACGAATGCCTTATAAGTGATGAAAAGGAAAAAGAAAAGATTTGTTGAGGAATTTATTAAGAAGATAGATTTGCAAGAAAAAAGAGCTCTAATATTTCCCTATAAAGAATATGATATTAGACTAGTTTTGGGAGCTGGAAGAATACGAATTTCAATTATAGACAGTCATGCACATATAATTAAAGACTATCCCTTTATTTATGACACTCCAATCTCAATACTTGAAAAAACATTTATTCAGCTTATTAATGAAAAAGAAGAAGAAAAGGCTAGTTAAGGAATTTGAAAAACTAGATATATATGCGAGATCTTTTCAATTTCAATACTCTGAAGAAATATATATAGATTTAATGTGGACAACTAGAGGGAGATGGATTTCAGTAAGGGATAATAATGTGAATGTGATAAAAGACTATCTAATCCTTTCAAACACGCCTCTCCATATTCTTGAAGCATCTATTCGGTTTCTTAATGAACAGATAAAATATGAAAAAGCTAAAAGGGAAATTGACTAGGAGAATAACTGATATATTGTCGGCATTAGTCTTGTGGTGTGATGGAAGAGGGTGTTTTAAGGTTTCCACACAATATCGGTTTCAAATCTCCGATAATTTCTTCTTGGACATAACAAAAGGAATGGGCACAGTATTTTCTTATTATGTTATCCTGAAAGAAGAAGGATGGGCTGTTTTGGATACTACACTTGACTATGACATATTTCGAAAAGATGTACCAATTCAGAGAGCCTATACAGCAAAAGGAACTAGAGTAAACGGAGAGATAGATAATATACCCGGACTGAAAAACTTATTAGGAAAGTTGAATGAAGAGATTAGAAAAAAGAGTTGAAAGAGAATTGGTCGACATCCTTTATTCAATTATTAAATCTATAACCTATAATCCTTCCAGTGTTACTATAGATTTGAATAGTGGAATAAAGGTAATGATTAGTAAAGTAATGAACCCTGAATATCTTTTTCCACTACATTTTGTTGCGATAATTAATAAACATATACTAGCACAAACAACTCTTATAATAAACCCCTACGAAACCGGATATACAATACAGGACCTAAATTTCGATAAAGAAGTGCAGGGATTGAAAAAGAAAAGATGGCTAGTGGAAAGGTTAAAGGAATGAAAAGAATAGAAAAGAAAGTGAGAGATGAGATTTCTAGAATTATTATTAATCACCACCTCAAAACAGGGAAAAAAGGACATATTGGAAAAGTTTTTATTGAAGCGTATAAGTATGAAGATGAGCTTTGGATAGATTGCGTTTATAATGCTATCTTCGTTCGTTTGATTATAGATAGTGAAGATGTTATTAGAAAAGTTATCGTCGGGAAAAAAGGATTAACTCAACTTCGACAGCTCTTGGAAAAATTAAAAAGATAAGGATAATTAAATATCCCTATCTTTTTTTTCGTTTATCTGAAATAAACTATACTTCTATCAACTCATCAAATTCGGAAGGATCTACATCGCGACTAGAAACCCACATCTTAGAAATAACGTCTCCCGGAATTTCTCCTCGTCTCCGCTCTATACAATCCTCAAGTTTAGTTTTCATCCAGACACCAACCACATGATATCCGGCCTCCCTAAGTTCTGTTACTAGCTTCTCTCGACGAAACTTCCTTATGTTCGTATCATCTATCGCAAAGTCAACACCCTCCTTGATAAGCTCTTTTCTCTGTTTATCACATTCCTCTGTTACTCTCTCCTCTTCCTCTTTTGTTCCTAGGTATTTTTCGCTCGGTCCACAAAAACCAAGATCTATCCTAACCTTATCACGACTAACAAAAGGAAGTTCATGTTTGTTCACCCAAGTTGATTTTCCACTCCCCGGGCAACCAATCATTAGATATACTTTTTTCATACTGTGTGTTTCCTTCGTTAATTTACTTCGTACAATTAACTCACTCGCTCCACTAAAATTTAAAGGGGAAGCTTATTTGCTATCCCCGTTAGCTGACTTAATTTCTTTAATTCTACCGTACGCCTGAACTCCGGTTATTGTGCTAATTAAAATACTAATAGCACTTCCAGCAATTGTCAACCACTGTTTACTTAAATCTAAATTCATAATCTTTTCTCCTTTGTTTTAAGTTATACATTATGTTAATTTATTATTCTATATATAAGGCTTTTAGACGATTTCAGACGGTTAACTTTTTCTATCACAAATAGAAAATAAAACTCAGTCCATTCATCACGAACAAACTGAGTCGGCAAAAATGCTAAATCAAAGTTATTACTTCATTATTAAGGATTTCATCGTTTTCCAATCAGCTCTAAACCGTTAACCCATTTACCATCTTCTTGTAATTTTATCGCTTTAACTATATAGTAAATCTCAAGGTCTGTGGCTTTAGCAGTCTTTTTATATTCTAAATCTTTATAAAGTATACTAAGTTTTTCTTTTATACTTTTATTTGTATATTTTTCACCAACTTTGAAAGTATAATAGATCTTAGATATAACATTGTCCTTAATCTCACTATTAGACACAGTTTCCATCCACCTCTTCTTAATCTCAGATTCGGCATAACTACAGGCTGTTATAATTTCAGGACCGACAATAGTATAATAATCCTTGTATTTACCGGGCACTAACTCTAAGAAATTTTCAAGGTTTTCTTTTGTTGTTATCTTAGAATATTCAACCAAAAACTTAAGTTTATCCTTTACATTTCTTATTCCGTTAAACTCTTCTACTTTTTGTTTTATCTGATCATCTTGGTTAGTCTCTAATCTTTTCTTTTGATACGTAGTAAAATCTTCTATGTCAAATTTATATTTTTCTTTAAGATAATTATATTGATTATTCTCTGTATATTCTCTTAAAGTAAATTCTAGCTCTTGTCTTTTATTCTGAATCTCTACTACGTCTTGAATATCTTTATGATAAGTCTGGACCATATAATCAAGAAGCATGTAGCTAACTTTATGAAAACTAATCTCTGATTTCTTAATAGGTATCTCTAAGATCTTTTGTTTAAGTTTTTCTGAGGTATTATAAGTGTTAAAAAATCCTAAGACCTCTGGACAACACTTAAACCATTCATTACCAAATAAACAATAATCCTTAAGATATTGTTTTATAGCAAATTCATCTCTATCCTGAGTAAAATCCCCCTTATATACATGAAGAACTTTACATGCTTCCTTACCATAATAAGCTTCATAACCAGCTTTCATTCTATTCTTAAAATTCTCAGCATATCCAAATTTAATCTTATAACTAAGATTGTACTCTTCATCCATATGAGGAAGCAAGAGTACGTATAAATAAGTTTCTTTCATATTATTAAATAAATTAAAATAGAGAATAGTAACTATATTTTTTATTTTATAATCACTATTCTCTTCGTTTATCGTTTACCAATCAGTTCAAATCCATTCTGTTTATCTGGAGTTAGAATTGGTTTCATAATGTAATACAGTTCAAGATCTGTTGCTTTTGCTGTTTTCTTATATCCAAGACGCTCATAAAGATCACTTAAAACAACTTTGATATTTTTCTTAGTATATCTTTGACCAACCTTAAATGTTTTGTAAATCTCCGAAACTACATCATCTTTAATCTCACTATTAGATACAGTCTCCATCCACCTCTTCTTAATCTCAGACTCAGCATAACTACAAGCTGAAATAATTTCTGGACCAACGATTGTATAATAATCCTTATATTTGCCAGGAACTAATTCTAAGAAATTCTCTAAGTTTTCTTTTGATGTAGTCTTAGAATATTCAACTAAGAACTTAAGCTTATCTTTAACAGTTTTGATCTCATTAAATTCTTCCACCTTCTGTTCTACTTCACTCTCAATGCTATCAAAATTTTCTACTTGAGCAGCACTAAAAACAGAAAATCGATCCGCATAATCTTCTTGCTGTAATTCGAAAGCACGTTCCTCTGTTATTTGGACTAATTTATTGAAAACTGGCTTCAACTTAACTACTTGTCCTGTCTTTTGATTTATAATTCTTGTTACCGCAATATAATCATCTCTATAATGAGAAACCTTAGCGTCCTTTTGATACTTTTCGGCTAAATCCCATTTTTCTTCTTCATCCACTTTATAATAAGAGCTTAATAGCCTTTCAGACTTCTTAGTTTTTAACTCTGTATATTCATCATATTCCTCTTGTGTTGTCTTATGTTTTTCATTCGTACATTTAACGTACATAAGAGCTGTATTCTTCCATGGATTTTCATCTAGTCTCTGACGTCCTAAGATTTGCTCTAAATCCATTGAAATATCTACCGCCAAGCATTGAATATTAGAGTCTGAAAATACAAAAGTTCTAGCACAGGTTGAATAGAAATCTGCTCCTAAGTAAACAGTTCTTGTACAAAAAGTGAACATTTTATGCTTCTCTCCTTTGACCGGAATTTTGCCTATAACACCATCCTCTTTCTTAATAGCTGTATAAGTTTTTCTTCCCTCTTTTTCGGCTTCTTTCTTCAAGACATCGTTAAAAGCTGCTCTTACCTTGGATTCATTTGTAGAAGTTTGAGCACAAATAATATTACATTGATTTAAATGAAGTTTGTTAGTTCTGATAGCTTGACAAATACCTGATACTGAATTCAAGAATAAAACGGCCTCTCTTGATTCTATAAATTGCCCTGTTTCAGAATTAATTCTAGTATCAAATCTTCCTGATTGATAACTTTCAATGACTGTATTTACCGATTTATTGAGAGATGAAGTTACAAACCTAATCTCTAGTTTTGGCTTCTTAACACGTCCAGGATCTTCAGTTTCCCAATCAAATTCATAATAGGGCAAATCTTTAAACTCATCTAATTTTGAAAGATATTTATCAAGAAGAGGAGTAGCAGAGACAAAACATACTTTCTTCAGCCCTTTAAGATTATCTAATAGCTCAATTTCAGTATCTGATTTGAAACGAGAATCAATCATTATAGATTGAAATTCATCTACTACTATTTGAAACTCTCCCAGCCTGTTGTCATATCCTCCCAAATGATCGTCCTCTTTCCAATAGAAATGCTCAAGGGCATCCTTCACATGCCTGAATGAATCATATGTCACCAGGATCTTGAAAGGTTCATCTCCTCTATGCAGTTCCCAGGCTCTCATAGCGTCTCTCAGATCTCTCTTAAGGATATCAAGATTTTTAACAGTTCCTCTTTTACCTGCTTCTGTTTTTTCAGCTTTTTCCTTGATAGATTTAGTGTCATCTTTATTCAGATCCAATTCATAATCAACAGAAGTTTCCAGCTCATTCCTGACATAATAAACATCTCCCTCATGTTGTTCTTCCTTATTTTCTAAGAGGAATTTTCTAGGAGATATCAGGATGAGCTTTTGTTTATTCTTCAAACAATACTCAGTATATCCGCATCCAGTCAGTTTTTTGTTTAGAATATGAGGAAAGTCGTAGAGATCTAAATCATAATCCCACAATCTTTTTTGTGTCTCAGGATTGACTTCTCCTATATATCTCAATCCTTTAGGTACAATAATTTTATGTTTTTCCATTGTTAATATAATTTTATATGTTGAAACAAATGAAAGCCTGGTTCTTCGAACACAGTCTCTCACAAAATCCGCTAACGCGTATTTTAAACGTATCAGCTCTCTTTTCTTTTTCAGTTGAGAATCCCCTAGTTGAGACTCTTGCTTTCATGTATTAGGATTTCAGCCTTTCTTAGGAGAGTTTTATCAATTTAAGAAAATCCTGGTTCCATACCTAATATAACTCATGAAATAAAAAAAATAATAAACCTGTTTAAAGAGAAAGCTGTGATTTCCCTGTGGAACACAGGATCTTAGAAACAGCTTAAAACCAAACAGGGATAATGAGTTTATTTTATATAAAAAGAGATTATAGATTAATTAGGGTCTTCTTCAATGGAAAGTGAAACGTAACATTGAAGAGAGGTTAAGGGTCTGACAAAGTCTGGACAAAGGGTTATCGGAATGTAATGGAGATAAGACTTCTGGACAACTTTGGAGTGGCCATGGGGAGGCTTAACCTCATCCTTATGCTTTGTCGAAGACGAGTGTTAACGCAAAAAGCATAGGCACCTATTATAGCTTTTATTTCTGCTATCATAAAAAGCGAAATCTAATCTTTGTTGTGAACGCAGTTCTCAACTAGGACAAAAGAAAATCATCCGTTCCAGCCTTCCCGGTTGTACTAGGATGATAACGACAACAAACTTATTATAATTTATTTAAATACCATCCATAATCATTTTCATGTTTAGCTTCTTCCAGTCTAGCTTCTGTGAGTGTTCCGGCGTTAGTATTTATAAGTTTCATCATTTCCTCTTTACACATTCCTCCTGTGATAGATAATGATTCTGCCATTTTCTTCAGGAGTAGGCGGTTAGAGGATAGAATTTCTTTTGTTTTTTCACGGAGTTTTTCAAATTCCGTTTTCATTTTTTGTGCAATCTCATGGTCATCGAAGCCTTGTACGATTCCATCACTGCTTGACTCTGCATCTTTGTAGCTATAAGAATAAGGATCTCCAAAATACCCACCCTTATAAGCTTCTGCAGAAAATTCATCCCAGCAAGTTGTAATATCTTCATAGGATCCACACAATAGCATTTCTGGTCTTTCTCCGTATACCAATCTTTCAGCTTCATATCCTGCGAGTCCTATACAGATGTGGTTCATGATATCGAGTCTAGTTTTTATTTCGCCATCTCTTTCTTTATCGGCCGTAATACAAAAACCACCATGATCTGTAGAGACTGAGATAATTTGTCGTGGTACTTCTCCAGTTAAGTATGCCATAACGATAGCGTGACCGGCTTCATGAACACTACAGATTACCCTAGTTTTTCTCTTCTCTGGGTCTCTTTCTTCGCCGAGAGGGAGGTTTACTGTGATAGATTCTCTGAGGGTGTCCGAATAATCAATGAATGCTCGGATGGTAGATTTTTTAAAGTCTGTTTCTCCATGCAATCCTATTCTAACGTTATAGGTTTCTTTCTCCTCTTTATTTTCCAGGTATATTAAGATTTTAGACAGGATAGGTGTTAAGATTGTTCCTATTGTTGTAAAAACTGGTCTAACACCTTGCACTGGATATACGCCTTCCGAGTAGAGTAAGTTTTTCATATCTTCCTCTACGATCACTGATATTCCAAATTCTTCTTCAAACTTGGTACATATTCTTTCCGTCTCTTGTCTTATAACCTCTTTAAAATTTTCTCGAGACAGGGAAGGGTATTTGATGATATTATTTCCGAATCTTGCTATTTGTTCTGGTCTAAATCTCTCTTTCAATGCTTCCTTAATATCTCCCACACTAACTCTTTTGGTGGACTCTAAGAAAACATCGGCATCTACATCGGGGTTCAGTTCTTTACTATCTCTAAATGCTTCGTCCAGGTTTCCCAAGATGAAGACGAGAGAATCTGAGCAGTCGATATATTTTGGGGCCACTACATAAGGTCTTTGTTCCTTAAGAATTTCCACAATCTCATCAAGAGTCGTAGCTTCTTTCATAGACTTTAGTACCTCTTTAAAATATTGTGGTCCTTTTCTGCTTACCAGTTTCTTTCGGAGGATTCGGATTATATCATCTCCCACCACTCTCAAAGGCTTATATGGATTATCGTCTTCTGTCCAATCTTTTTCTGAGATGGATGAGTTTGTATAGGTTCCTTTTCTTGGTCTCATAAATCCTGGAACTCCTCTATCGAAATATAAGAGTCCAAGATCTTCCAATATTCTCTTAACGTCTTCTTCTTTCATTACATTACATTCGTCGACTTCTATACCCGGATTAAACTTGACAAAACCGGTTAAGTCTTCTAAGAATGTAGTATAAGTTCCAGAGTCCCAACCATTAGAAGTTAGGTTTATAATGCCAGAATCGATAATACTCCATACTGATCTAAGTCCTGGTTTTCCTACTTCTTCGTGTGATTCATTCAAAGTTCTGGCATATTGGAATTCATCAAAGACAAATACCAATCCTTTTCCAGTTTCTTCTCCTTGTCCTCCTCCCATATCTTCTCCATCATCGTCCCCTAAGTAATCCTCTATTTTATCGGTAACGCTTCGATTTTCTGTATCTTCTCCACAATCGAAAAATAGGGTACGAGATTCAAGGTCTAGGAGTTTAACAAGGCGATGAACTACGGATGTTTTTCCTGTTCCCGTCATGCCCCAGAGTGATATTATCTGAGGTCTCTTGATTAATTCAGGAGTTATATACCAAGGACAGAGTGAGGTTTCAATATCATCCAAGATTTTATCAAGACCTATAAATTCTGTCTTTAGTATGGCAATAGCTCCTTTTAGTTTTTCAATTCTTTCTGCTCTATTCATCATCTAACACTAAATAATGATTATAAAAACTATCACAACACACAGTCTCAAATCTTCTAACTTCGTGCTTAAATTCCTCAACACTCATTTCTCTAGACAAAACAAATTCATCCTTCCTGAAAAAGTGTTTAACTCGTTTATATTCTTTATATACTTTACCATCTTTTACATAGATAGAGTAATAGCCTCTTGGAATAGAATCTAAAATCATATCCAATAGTCGTCTCCAAGTTCTGTAATAACCGATTCATAACCATCATATTCGTCTATGTGGTATTTTGACTCTCCAATATCAGTTACCTTAAGTTTTGCACAATCTCCTGAGGCTCTATCTCCTAAAGTTTCAACCACCTTCACTAAATCTGGGTCATGTCTTTCAAAGTCGGAAATCCAAATATAATGTTGATCAAATTCCCGATAAAGTTCTGAGTTTCTATCACCCTGAGAAAGTGTGAATGAGTCTCCCAAATCTTTCGAAAGTGTTGTAACGTTGAAAGATCTGAATCCCTCTATCTTGTCTTCTGGTATCTTCGTATAGGTATCTTTCCCAGTTTCCCAGTCTGATTCCCGTTCATAAAAGTAGATAGTTTCTCCAGGATGTTTCAATTCATAGAACATCTTAGTAGCCAATGGTGAAAGTCCAAATCCACCATAGCATGAATTCCAAACAACTTTTCTATTCATGATTTTTCTCAATGTCTTCTATATCAAGTTCACCTTTTTCAATCCACTCCTGTTTCCAAAGAAGGTGTGCAGTGGTTTTAAGTTTATATGCTTTCTTTCCCACTCTTATAACGATTCCTTCTTGTGGTACTTTATTTTTGCATTCGTCCTCGTCTTCCTCCATTCCCAGTCCATGATCTCCAGCCAATCTCTCTACAAAATTTTCAGAAAAGTGTTGAGTTGGGGAAAGATCTGGGTATAAGTCTTCCGCTAATCCTTCATACAAGATTTTTACAGATTCTAGTCCTCTCGATTCTGCCCATTCATTAACTTCCTTTGGGTTCATTTCCATCACTATTCCCTCTGGTGTAGTAATGGTTATGCGATAAATCAAGACTCTAAAATTTTGTCGTACTCTAAATGGTCCTCCTGGTTCTGGTTTTACGCACCCAAAATCATCGGCCTTCTGTATAAATTCTCCGGTAGGTAAGTATCCGACAATTTCATAGTAAGCGGTCATCCCAGAATCTAATCTAGGTCCCACTACTTTATCGGCTTCTTTCCAGATATCCACTCCATACCAACCCGGGCCTGCCATCTTATTAACGTCTTTACTTCTGATGACACCGGATGAGGAATATAGTCGATGATAATAGCGCTTAGGTTTCCAGAATTCCCACCACTTTCTTTTAATCTGTGTATGGCTTGAAATACCAGAGGTTCCATCTACTTTCTTCGTAATCCATATATAGGTTTTTGGTTTTATCACCCAAGGACTAAATTTCAGGAGTTCAGTCTCATAGTGGAACCTGAATTGATCCTTTGGTACTCTCTCCACTAATCTTCCTGGTACTTTTCCTCTAAATCTCTGATGTTTTGTCTCCGGATCTCCCTTCATTATATACTTTTTACAAATCCAGGCTGTTCTTCCTTTTTCAATCTGTACGGTGTCAAAGATTCCTGTTCCATAATCTATTTCCAGGTCTTCAGTTCCGGCCACTTCAGAAATCCAGCCTTCAAGGTCAATAGATTTACATAACCAGCCTTCTGATACTTCTCCCCTTAATCGAATGGCCTTAACTCTTCCGCTCTGTTCGAAGGTTCCACTTACGGTTTTATCTTTATTCTTGTTCTTATTCTTATAGTTCGAAGTATGAAACAAGAATGATCCCGAAATTTGTGAACCTGCGGGGAAATAGATATACTCGCCTGGTTTTGCATCTATTCCTACAATTACCTTAAACCCAAAGACTCTAGCCAACTTAAGTTTTTCCGCGTTTGGATGTGCTATAAAGTCTTGTTCGGTAAGGGTAATTAATCTAGCTACGTATGCAATATCGCAGCTTCCTGAATAACTTAATTTAATTGTTTTCATCACGATTATAAGGCTTTAAGGCCACATTCCTTGCTTTCTTAGCCAATCATAGAGAGTAGAAACATTACATCCATATTTTCTTGCGACCCTAACTTTTGGCATTTCGCTCTCTATATCGTTTATTATGCAATCTCTATATTTATCAAGCTTAAGTTGTTTAGAGTATGATCCTTTTGGTCTTCCTAGTATTATTCCTTCTCTCTTTTTCGCTGCCAATCCCTCTTTCGTCCGTTCGCTTATTAGAATTCTTTCAGTTTCAGCAGCATAAGAATAGACGGAGAGAATAAATTTAGACATCGGAGTATCATTCAGGACGTAACCTTCTTTCAGTGTCACCAATTCTACTTTCCTTTCTAAGCATCTATTCATCACATCAAAAACAACTTGCATACTTCTCCCCAACCTACTAATCTCTGTACAAATCAAGGTATCTCCAGGTTTCATTTCTTCCAGTACCACTCTAATCTGACGAACCCTTACACTTTTTGTTCCACTTATTTTCTCATCTATCCAACAATCCACCTCAAGTCCTCTCATTCTACACCACTTCTGAATTTCGTATCTCTGAACATCGGTACATTGTTTCACAGTACTCACTCTAACATATCCGTAAATCATAGTCTTAATTGTTTATAGTTACATATATAAGGATGTCTCAAATGCCTTATAAGTGATGAATAAAAGATTATATGAAAAAACGGTGACGAGATTAGCTGAACTTACGAAAGAGTGGGGAAAGGCTGATATCTATTTGGTGGGAGGTTGTGTTAGGGATTCTCTTCTTGGTGTTGGAGTTAAGGATATAGATTTAATGGTTGACTTGGAGAATGGACCGGCTTTATTTTGTGATTGGTTAGAGAAGGAAGGAAAAGCTAAGAATTTTGTGACCTATCCGAGATTTGGTACTTCCCGTTTTGATCTGACAGTAAATGGGAGAGACATACCAATAGAGTGTGTTATGCCAAGACGAGAAACCTATAATAATGGACCTCGCAAACCTGATACGATCGAATATGCGTCCTTGAAAGAAGATGCAGAGAGAAGGGATTTTTGTTGTAATGCCTTATATCAGAATGTACAAACCAGGGAGACTATAGATCCGACTGAGAAAGGGTTAGAGGATATAAAGAATAAAATACTCCGAACTCCTCTTCCCGCCGCGCAAACCTTCAGGGATGATCCACTCCGCATGTTAAGAGCTTTCAGATTTCGGGCAGAGAAAGATTTCCATATTGATTCTCTCGTCTTATCTGAAATTAAACCTTACCCTGAATATGAGCTTTTAAGTATGGAGAGAGTGAATGCGGAGTTTTGTCGTATCCTGAAGTCTAAGAAAGCGGCGGAAATAATTCGGGAGTTACATAGGACTGGACTTTTAGGTTACATTATTCCGGAATTTGAGGAGGCATGGGGATTTAATCAGAACACACATTACCACTCTATGAACCTTACCGATCATTCTTTGGCTGTCTTAGAAAAAGTTAAAGGTAATGAAGTGACTAGGATGGCTGCTCTCTTACATGATATCAGTAAACGTAGAACCTGGAAAATGAAAGATAATGGTGAATTTTCGTATCCAGGTCATGAGATAGAGAGTGGGAAGGAGTCAGTTCAGATTTTAAAAAGGTTGAAATGGTCTGGAGAAGATATAGAGAAGGTGGAGAAAATAATTGAAAATCACATGCTCCTAAAACCTTTCCGAGATCCTCTTACTGGTCTTTATAATGGATCGGCCAAAGTAACGAGAAGAATAGTCAGGAAGTTTGGAGATGTGATGGAGCAAAGTCTAGATCTTATAAATGCTGACAATCTCTCTCATTCTCCTCAATATAACATGCCTCATCAAGTTGGGTCATTCTATACAACTCTCTCTAAACTCGGAAAGGTGCCTGTTGTGAGATCTTGTCCTGTGTCTGGGGAAGAGATAATGAAGAGACTTGGATTAAAACCTGGACCTGTAATTGGGGAGATTAAAGAAATTATGTTGGAGTGGCTTGATGAAAATCCTAACACCGATCTTCTTACCAAGTTTGAAGAAGAATACGGCGGGAAAGAATTTTGGGTATGGAAAGAATCGCGTGATATTTTTTCTATAACTTTGACTGAACCTGTAATGGATGGGAATGGAGAAATAACAACCATACCTTTCGAACTTCCTTACAATATTGAAACAGGGGGAAAGGAACTGAAGGATTGGAAGGAGAGATGGAACGCGATAGAACACCCAAAAATATACTCCGCCGTGATGAGATCCAAACTTGCTAGATCCATTTTTGACCAAGCTGCGGATATTTTGGCTGGACTAGAAAAGATACCCGGTTTTAGACAAGTAAGAATGGAACTAGATTCATATAATGACCTCTCCGGAACAATCGAATGGGAAGACTTAAAACCAGATTATATAATATGACGAAAAGGATAAGGTTTAAATATTGTCCGAGTTGTAAAACAAAAAGAGAGACTCTGATACAACCCCTCAATAACTTAATAACTATTTATTGTTGTTATTGTGGAAGAATACTAGGTAAACATGGATGAAAAGAAAATCTAGAACCTGTCCTTATTGTGGTGTGAGAGGAAAGTTTAAGATAGAAATATTGAAGATGGGAGATTTGAAAGGCAGCATAAAAATAAAAAAATGTTCTGCCTGTGGTTGGGGAATAAAAGAAGAAATGGTATGAGTGAGATATTTACTGATGAACAAATAACTGAGATCTCCGATAATATACAAAGAGCAGTAAATGAGGAGATGGACAAACAAATAGGAAATATTATGGGTGAAAAAGAAATTATTTTAGGAGAGGTAGAGAAATTAATGAGCTATCTACCGTCTACAAGAACTGAATGCGATGAGTACGAAAAAGGACAACGTGATGCCTTAGAAAGTATTCGTTGTTTTATTAAAGGACTGAGAAACAACCATGACAGAATTATTTGGACAGGAGATAATCTTAAGGAAGTTCTAGATTTTGTTGGTAAGGCTCCTTGGTTTGATGAGTGGTTTAAGAGTTGGGAAGAATATGAAGCCTATGTAAAATCCCATAACAATATCTTCAAAATATTTTCTCTCGGTGGACATTATGAAATTTATCCTGGCTGTGAAATAATGAGATTGCCTAGGATAGATAGTGTTGTGCCTATTACTGACAAGAAATATCAATACATTATAAATGGCTTACAAAAATGAAGTACTTAGTTAGAACTTTAATGATGCTGGTGTTTATTCCAGGAGCAATCATTCTTTTGCTTGGATTTCTACTGGCTATAATTCTATCTCTCCTCCAATTCCCTGTATGGTTTGTCTGGAAAGGTGAATTTTTGGAAGATGATGATACCTTAATTGTATGGTATATAGAACATGTAATAGGTTGGACAGAAGATATGTTGGAGAAGATGCTGAAGTGGAGTAGAAAATGAGAGATAAAATATGAAGACTTAAGGTGAAATAATCCTTAGGTCTTTTTTTGCTCCTCTAAATCTAAAACGTACGCAATTATGATCTCAAATTGCTGAAACGCGCTTCCCAGGACCCCAAATCCTTATCAGCGAGAGAGAAGATAGTTGAAGATGGGACTTTGACGAACGGACTTAATTCCCAGGCTAACCCAAATAGCAATGTTAAGTCTTTCTTCTCTTTGTTTTTAATTTTAATCATTATGGAAAATATAGATGAACATTCTTTAGAATTTGCTCAAACATTAAAAACGGAGGAAGACTTTCAAAACTTCGTAGACACACATCCTGAAATCGAAAGATCTATAGATTTAAGAAAGAAATACTATCATATTGATAGAAGGTTTTATAATCTTAAAAGAGATGGAATATTGGATAAAGACTTTTCAATAAAATATAAAATTATGCTTTTTGATTGGTCTGATTATAATACTAAGGAGGATTTTCAGAGATTTATAGATGAGAATAATATAGAGTCCTCTTCAGTAATATATGAAAAATTTGGAGGATTGGCAAAAAGAGCATCTCGATTAAAAATAAAGCTATATGAACTTAAATATCATATAGAAAATTTATCTAATATTATTGAAGATGCAAATAAATTTATAAAGGAAAATAATATCATTTCTTTTAAGCATCTCGAAATGAGCTATCCAAATAAAGCCAAAGAATTCTTGGTTGTTAAAAAGTACATAGACTTTAAGATTAAAAAAGATAGTCAATGGAATGATTATACTACAGCTGAAAAAGTACAAGACTTTATTGATAGTCATGATATTAAATCAAGGACTAAGTTCAAAAAGAGCTATCCTGGATTTTTTAATCAATGTGTTAAATTGGATATACTGAATTTATTAACCTTTGAGGAAGATAAACATTTTATTAAATATAAAATAAAAGAAAGATTTAAAACCATTGAAGATGTTTATAAATTTTTGGATGAAAATGGAATATCAAAAAGCAGTCAATTAGATAGTACTGAAGAGGGAAGATCAATTCACTGGTTCGCTAGAACTAATGGATGGAAAATAGAATTTTCTGGAAAACCAAAAGATTGGTCCGATTATAATACTGAGAATGACTTTCAAAAGTTTATAGATGAGAACGATATAAGATCTGCAAGTGAATTTCATGAAAAATTTACTGGGATGTATTCTAGATTATCTAGGCTTAAGTTAAATAAAAAGGTTAAATATCCAGAATCTCCAGGAAAGTCCACATTAGAAATAAGAGTATCTAAAGAATTAGATAAACTTGGAATAGTTTATTTAGAACAAGAAACTTTCCCAGATCTTAAAGATAAATCATTACTTAAAGTTGATTTTCTAATTGAGTCAAAGAAATTAATTTTAGAACCCGGCGGAGAACAGCATTTGGTACCCTGTGGGCTTGTTATGGGAGAAAGATTTGAGACATTACAAAAACACGATGAAATGAAAAGAAAATATTTTAAAGAAAAGGGATATACTATTCTTTATTTATTTTCAAATAGTCGTAAAGATATCAGCGATAAAGAATTTAAACGTTTAGTGAAAGAGTATCCAGGAGAATGCTATACTTTGGATAATTTTGATTCTTTTATTAATAGAATTCTTTCATTCTGATATTTTAAGGGGATTTACTTTTAAAGTAGGTCCCTTTATTTCCTTATTAGTGAGAAAATTTTAATATTGATTAAAAATGATTTATGCAAGATTATTAAGCACAGTAGTAGTAATTTTGATTTTAATTTACTATGTATTTGTAGTATTACAATGTTGGGGAATTATTAGATTTTCACATGAAAAAATAACATTCCCGAAAGTATTGATACCTTTTTATTACTTTTTTAAATAACATTAAAATTAAACATTATGAAAGAATTAAAAATTTCTAAAAGCGCAATCATTGGTATTTTTAGTGCCGTGATTATTGTTATTATGATGTTCCTTTTTACGGGAGCATTTGAAGACTGTGACAAATCAAAAATCTATGTAAACCAGTATCCATTTTCTGGTAAGTATGCTGTATGGACTGAAGGTGGACTTCAGCAGCAGTGGTGGGGAAACACTTACGAGTATAGTAAGACAACTCAGGTAGAATTTACTGGTGTTGAAAAGAACGATGACGGTTACGTAGCCGCAGGGGAGAATCCTGGCGCTGCTGTTACCTTTAATGATAGAGGTCGTGGATTTTTGATTGGCTCTCTTCGCGTAGTTCTTCCTATTGATTTCGAGCATATGTCAAAAATTCAGCAGGATTTTGGATCTGAACAAGCTCTTATATCAACTCTGGTAAGGCCTACTCTCTATAAAGTAGTTACATCATGTGGACCTTTGATGAGTTCTCTTGAGTCTGTATCAGAAACAAGAACAGACCTTATTCAGTATATTACTGATCAGTTAAATAATGGTGTATATAAAACAAAGATACATAAGATTACTGTTATTAATGAACTTACTGGAGATAGTGATATTGTTGCAAAAGCTGAAATGATTGCAGATGGCAATTCTCCTGGTGGTTATAAGCGTCAGGAGGTATCACCCTTTAGTCAATATGGGATAGTTTGCAATCTTGTTTCAATTACTGATATAAAATATGACAAGGCAACGCAGGATCAGATAGATGCTCAAAAAGCAGCAAATTTGGCGGTCGTCACTGCTAAGACGAAATCATTAGAAGCAATTCAAAAGACTATTTTAGTAACTGAGCAAGGTAAACAAGCAGCAGAGACGGCCAAATGGGAGCAGGAGAAGATTAAGGCTAAAGAAGTGACTAAGGCTCAGCAGGAGTTTGAGGTAGCAGAGTTGGCAGCAAAAACAGCTCAGCAAGTCGCTCTTAAAGTGAAAGCCGAAGGTGAAGCTAAAGCGGCAGCAAATGCAGCTCTTGTACGTGCAGGTCTTACTCCTCTTGAAGCCGCTACGATCAAAAAAGAAACTGCTATTGGTATAGCGCATGAATTGGCAGCATCTAATGTTCAATGGGTTCCTTCTGTAATGATGGGAGGAAGCGGCTCAAATGGGAATAATGCTATGGATGCCGTTGGTTTAAAGATGCTAATGGATATTGTTGATAAGATGAATAAATGAAACGTAAAAGGATATTCTGCCCAAAGTGTAAGAAAAGAATTATTCCTGAACATTTTGCATGTGATTATCCTTATGTTGTATCGAAATCTTGCCCAGAATGTGGTTATGTAATTTCACTGATATCTGACTATGAAACTATGGGTTCGAACTCTAGTTTATAAAGAGATAATAACTGGGATAACTATAAACTGGTGTAAAGAGCTCCGTGTATTTAGGACCGTTGAGGATGAGTTTAAGGTTTTGAAAGAATCGGGTCACTCTCTCCTCATCGGTTCTATTTTTAAGAGGTTAGAATTTACTGATGCTGCAGGTAATCATGGTATTTATCCGTTTGATGATCATTGGAGGAATCCAGTATTATTGACATTAAGGGCTCTAATAATTAGTGGAATAGAGTTTGAGATTATAGGAGATAAGGAAGAGCTGGAGTGGTTACAAAGGAATAGCCCACCTCTTTATGATAGAGTCTTAGAGCATATAGTATGGAAAGGGAAAAAGCATGGATCTAAGTAGAGTTAAGGAGATATTGGCGGAAAGAAAATACCAATTTGATGAAGATGCTGAAGAGATAGATGATGTAATCTATGAAATTTATAATGACAAGGGTGAAGATAATTTTGTAGAGGTTGGTTATATCACTGGTGCCGAAAAAATTATTGAAATTTTTGTATCAAATTCCTGCTATTCTTTTGGAAATGATGAGAATGATAGAAGAGGAATTTGTTTGGGCGGGAGATCTGAATATAAAATAGATGAGGAGTTATTCATTTATTGTTTAGACATTCAGAAGGATCCCGGCTTACATGAGATTAATTTCTGTAGAGATTACCTGAAGTTTTCTGAGTGGAGACAGGCCGAATTAAATCCCGTCCTTAAAAACTTAGACTTTCTATTATATCAGGACGTTTGTGAGATTGACGATACCTTTTTCCCTTTCGTCATATCCTATACTTATGATGGAGAATACTACAATGTTTTTCTTGAGATAAATCCGTTAACGAGAAAGGTTACACTCCACGTCTCTAATGAACTGGAGACTGAGGACCTATCTTCTTTAGTGGGTGAACCATCTGATATAATTTTTGGAGCTCTTGAAGGTTTTGCTGTTAGTAGGCCTTCAAATCCTTAATGATGATATGAAAAAGATATTTATTTTCGTGTGCATGATTCTAGGTAGTTGTGCACTCGTCGGCTGTAACGGAAATGGTACAGCTCAGTCGGAAAAGAGTGATTCAGTGGCAGTAGATAGCATTGAGGTTGTTGATTCAGCGATGATTGATACAATAACGCTCGATTCTATGGTTTGCCCGGATTAATAGTACGAGATCTTCTAGTCAATACAATAAAGGCTAGTTGATCTCCTCTATTTTCCTTATATGTAGAAATATAAATTTAACGAAAATATAAATGGAAAGTTTAGATTTTAGAGTTTCAGGAGAGCTTAGAGAAATCCTGAAGAAAGCAAATCAAGTGGCAAAGGATAATGGAGACAAGGAGATAACGATTGAACTTGTTACTTATCTAATCTTGAATGAGTATGTAAATGAGGGAGCTACTGAGTCGGGTTTGATTACGGAGGTTCTACATGACTATTCGAAGGAAGATCGTTTGAAGATAGTAGATGCTTGTTCGAAGGCATATGTAATAAGATCGTCAAAGATTAAAACGTCCCTTAGTTCTCATTCCGATAGCTACTCGTTTGATGAATATATGGAAGATTCTATTTCAAAGTCTCGTATTTCTAGAAGACTGAGGAAGGAAATTCTTGGAGTACAAAAGGATAAGCCAGCAGATATTATTACAACTGAGGATCTTCTTGTTTGGGGTATCTTATTTCAGGAGAATGTTTTAGTTACTACCTTGAATGAAGACTTTGAATTTAACAAAGAGAAGTTCCTAGCGCAAGAAATGGCTGATGCAATGTTATCTGGAGTTATAAAGACAAAGAGAGTAGAATCTGAGTCGCCCGTAGAAGTGAAGGATGAAGAGGAAGAGAAGCCGAAAGAAGAGGAGCAACCAAAGGACAAGTCGGAAGATGAAGATAAGTTTGAAAAGGCTGCTATGTCAGGATCGATTTCCATTAAGAAGAGAGATCCGAACTCAAAGACTCCAGTTCTTGATCAATATGGACTAGATATGACTCGAAAGGCTGGAGAAGGCGGCTATGATCCTTTGGTTGGTCGTGAGAAGGAGATTTCACAGGTTATTGAAATTTTGTGTTGTAGAAAGAAAAACAATGCAGCACTTCTCGGAGAGGCTGGAACTGGAAAGACTGCGATAGTTGAGGGTTTAGCTCAAAAGATTGCCAAAGGAGATGTACCTGCCGAATTGAAGGGAAAGCGTATATTCTCTATTTCGACAACAGATTTACAGGCTGGAACAATTTATAGAGGTCAGCTTGAGGAGAGAGTTCAGGAATTGTGTAATGAGGTGAAAGAAAATGATGATGTGATTGTTTATATTGACGAATTTCACCAAGCAGTTTCTGAAGGTTCATCCAATATAGCTCAGATGTTGAAACCTAGTCTTGCACGTGGAGAAATGAACATGATTATTTCTACGACAACTAGTGAATATCGGCGTTATATAGAGAAGGATGCTGCTTTGAAGAGAAGATTTGAGCCCGTCCAGATTGAAGAACCAACTTTGGAAGAAACTAAGGCTATATTGAAAGGTATAGCTCCACAATATTCCAAATTCCATCATGTTAAGATTACGGATGAAGTTATCAAAGCATGTGCGGAGTGGTCTGGACAATATATAACTGATAGACAATTCCCAGACAAAGCGATTGGAATTATGGATATGTCATCTTCCCTCACTAAACTTGAAAATCCACTCGACTATAAGAAGAGAGAGGAGTTACAGGGGAAGATTGAGGAAATGAATAAAGAAGTTGATACCCTGATTGAAAATGCTGAACTTGAGAAAGCGTCTGGAATTAGGGATGAGAGAATAAAGGTTGAGAAGGAGTTAGCCAAACTTATCGAGAAGCAGGAGAAGGATGTTAAATCTTGGCCTGAGGTAACGGTTGAGAATGTCAGCAAAGTTATTTCAAAGATTTCTGGCGTTCCGGTTGATAAGATTAGAAGTAGCAGCATGAAGAAATTAAAGGAAATGAAAGATCAGTTAGCTAGCAAGGTGATTGGTCAGGAAGAGGGAGTGTCGGAACTTGTGACAGCTCTTCAGAGAAATATCCTTGGTCTTCGTGATCCCCATAAACCAATTGCATCATTCTTACTTGTCGGTGGAACTGGAGTAGGAAAAAGTTATGTATCAAAAATCTTAGCCAGTGAGTTCTTTGGTTCGGAAAAGTCTTTGGTTACGATTGCCTGTTCTGAGTATATGCAGGATTGGGCAGAGTCAAAGTTATTAGGATCTGCACCTGGTTATGTTGGATTTTCAGATTCAGAGCCGAGATTGTATATTCTAAAGAGAAAGCCATTCTGTGTACTCTTGATTGATGAGATTGAGAAGTCAAGTTCAAATCTCTATAACATTTGGCTTAATATGTTGGAAGAGGGAGAAGTGACTTTAAGTTCCGGTGAGAAGGTTAGTTGCCGAGATTGTATCATTATCTTCACTGGTAATGTTGGAACTAAATCTCTCGAACTTAAGTCGGCAGATATTGGTTTTGGATCAGTCAGCAAAGAAGATCGTGCCAAGAAAGATAAGGCTACTGTGATGAAGGAAGTACAGAAAGAATTTAGACCTGAGTTCTTGAATCGTCTCTCTAAGATAATCGTATTTGACAGTCTTGGAAAGAAAGAGCTGGAGAAGATCTTTGACTTAGAATTGGCCAAACTTCAAGAGCGACTGACTGATTATAAGGTGACAGTGAGTAAAAAACTTAAGTCTTGGATTATTGATAAGACAGAACCTAAATATGGAGCTCGTTCACTTCAAAGACTTATAATTGAATATATAGAGCAGGAACTTTGTAAGGAATTGCTAGAAACTGATACAGAGTCTATGAAGAAGCCAGTGAAAGTAAAATTTGATCTGGAAGACGAAGGAAAAGTTAAGGTGATGATTCTGGTTCCAACTCCAAAAACAAAACCAGAGGAAGTATGAAGGTAACATTTTTGGCAGATAAGTATAGAGTTGGTTCAGAGAGAGGACTTTATGCACATGAGAAGGAAGGTATATTAGAGGACTTGAATTTAGTGGTGGATCTTGAAGGTTCTGTATATCCAAAGAAGTGGGTAGAAACAGAAGATGGGAAAGCTTATCACGAAACGGAGATGACCAAGGAGGAGTTTTTCAAAGATAGAGAAGAGAAACTTATGCCAGGTGATATGTTCGTTTATGAAGGTCAGGTCCTTGCAATAGATCGTCCGGATAGGTTGATTGTTTGCATATCAGAGACGGGAGCTTTAGCAGTTCAGAGATTTGTGGAGGAGATACTGAGTGCGGAAGTTAAGATGGCAAAAGGTGATCCGGAATATGGAGAGGGAGAGATTATAATGAAAGAAATTGAATCCTTACCTCCTGATATTCCCGAAGACTTTACCCCATATTATATTCCATTCTATACGGAGAAAAGTTGGAGAGAAAAAGTAGGATGGCCAAAAAATTTTCAGGTTACATTCTCAACCCCCATTAGCTTTCTCCCCGTCAGATTATTCGTGGTGGGAAATAAGGTGTGTGGATATCCGGAAGAAGTAGAACCTGAGATGCTTGAAACCTTAACCTCCGAATTCATGAGTAGAAGTTGGAATCAGGTTAACGATAAGACTGAAGAAAAAAGTAGATCGTAAAGGAATAAAAATAAAAGAGTAGGAATAACTTTCTTTCCTATTCTTTTTATTCTTCTTATGGTAGACTTGAATCAATCGGGGTAGTCATGAATTCTTCAAACTTCCGGGAAAACCACACCTTGATCCGATCCCACCACGTTTCTTTCCTGACGGATTTAGATGTAATGATAAGAGACTGTGAGATTGGTACTCTATATATTTGACACGATATTTTTCTCTCTCTTACCATCTTTTTTATTTGTTCATAAAATTGAGAAGACGGACTAAGAGAAAATATGATGTTAGGCTCTGTTCCCCATATTGGATATCCATACTCATTTATCTGGTTAAGGAATAATGTCTTTCTTTTTCCTCTTCGTTTGTTCTTTATTGTCTTACTTAGAAATATAATATCTTCACTATTCCAACTTTCTTCTAAATAATCAAACATATCTTTCATATTTATAAGGTTTTGTCGTGAATTCCTTATACACGTGAAGAAAGAGAATGAATTAAGAGAGGAATTTATAAAAGACCTCCACAACTTAACTATATGGGAAAGAAATTTGGGGAACTGAAACTTGGGGAGAATATATACAGGATTAAGGGTCTTGAAATTATTGAAGAGCAGATTACAAATATTCACAACCACTTTGTAAATCCACATTATTCAGTCTGCATTAATAATAACTGGATAGTAGGAAAATACACGGAGAATAGTTATAATAATTCTGTGTTCTCCAATTATGAAAAAGCAGAAGAATGGTTAATCGAGAATGCTAAAGAACGTGTTAAGTATCTGGAAAATAAGATTGACCGAGAAATACAAGAATATGAACGTCTAGAAAAATTCCTATATGACAAAGCAGTTTATAGATGTAAAGAAGGGTGACCTAATTTATATTGTTTATCCTGAAAAATATGAAGTGGTAGGACATAAAGTACTTAGTAGATATACCTGTTACGACGGTATTCATTTCCGAGTAAAGAATTGTGAATATTATATTATAGCACCAATATATCAGACTAAAGTAGGGAAATATGCTTTTACTACAGAAGAACAAGCTACTGAATTATTGATTAGGGCTATTCAGGATAAGAATATGAAATTAGAAAAACAAATTAATCAAGAAGTAGAAGAATATGACCGCCTTTCTGATTTCTTAGTGAGGGTAGATGAGGTTGGTGAAATAAAAGATTTTACCTATTTCAAAGATATTAAAGCAGGAGATCATATTTTCTGGATTAACAAGGTGGATCTAAAGGTTGAGAAGACTGTGGTACGAAAAATCGAGAAAAGAAAAATGCCTTATTATCAGTTATTAGAAATAGAATCTGAGAGAGGATCATTCACAGCTTACCCAGGTTCTATCAAAAGTTTCTCCAATGAATTTTATACAAACAATGATCGAGCTTCCATAGGTTTGGTTAGATATGTTGAGAAAAGAATCAAGACGGTAGGAAATAAGATGGAGAAACTGATGAAGGAGTTTGAACGTAATGAAAAATTTTTAGATGAGAACGTTTGGAGATTTGAAACCCGGGGATGATGTTTTTTGGATAAGTTCAGACTTGATATTTCATACTTTCAAGGTCTTAGATGTAAAATGTGAAGGAAGAGATGTAAAATTGACCTTAGATAATGCTGCTTGGTCTGGTTATTATCCAAAAGATCAAGTAAGTAGTAGTAATTCTTTATGGTCAAATAAGGAGAGAGCTTTGAGTTACACCTTAAATAAAGCAAAAGAGGAGAGGAATTATCTGTTGAATAAAATAGATAGAATGATTTCGAGATATGATGCAATAGAAAAATTTATTGAAAATTATGAGTAACGAAGAATTATTTGAGGAGTTGGGATATAGACTGGATGAAATTAGACAGGAAGAATATCTCAGAGGCTATACAGCAGCAAATCAAGAAAAAGAACCTGACCTGCTTGGTAGAGAGAATGTCAATTTTTCGATCACCGGAGATGCAAATATCAATCCAGAGAGGGTCGAAGAATATAAGAAACAAAGAATAGAACGAGGATTTGATGATACGGAGCTTTGGAACTTAGATACTACTATTCTCAAGTTCGTACTCCCAAGGCTAAAACGTTTCAAGGAGTGCACTATTGGATTTCCGCCGGATTTTGAAACTCTTGAAGAATGGCAGGAATGTTTAGAAAAGATAATTATTAATATAGAGAAGATTATAAATAGTGAGGAGGATGCAGATTATGAAGGTTTCGAATTGTTTAAAAAATATTTCTTCAATCTTTGGTGGTAATCCTTTAGCTTGGATTATTTTTGGATTGCTTCTTTTGTCAGATTGGAAGAT
>Ga0247608_10002038_pt1 | contig 26459 bp, 24 predicted proteins | sample 176DNAGHGlowgp2_FD_193490 | JGI IMG/M metagenome (GOLD analysis project Ga0247608, IMG submission 193490) | Sheep rumen microbial communities from Palmerston North, Manawatu-Wanganui, New Zealand - 1766 DNA GHGlow gp2 | ecosystem: Host-associated > Mammals > Digestive system > Stomach > Rumen ... | reverse complement strand
TCTCCAGCACAACATCAGTGTTATAAGGCTTGTAGTTCCCTTCATCCCAGCTGTCAGCAGGAACTTCTATGGCAACTAAGCACAGCAGTATAGTCAATAGAGTTACTTTATATTGTCTTGGCATAACGTTATTCTTGCTGGTTTTCGGTTGCAAATTTACGGAATTATTCTAATTACTCCAAGCATTATAACGAAAAATGATCAGCGGAACCGTCTGATACTATAGACTTCCATTTATTAGCCAGAAGTATGATGAAAGCGAGCAAGCTCGAAACAGAGGTGCAGCCTAACTTCAACAAAAGTTAAAGTTACGGATTTATCACCGATATTTATCTGAATTGACTAACTTTGCAACAAATTTTAATAATACAGACAGACAAATAGGAATTTAGCTAATAGAACCATGATAAAGGGACGAATAGCTTTTGTAGATATGATCAAGCAACTCTACTCATTATTATGCGCTGGACTCATGCTGACGGCATGCGGACAGCAGAACAAACAGGAAACAACTATGGATTTCATTGACAATGTAAAGGTGGCACTTGCCGTCAGCGGGCGCATCGATTTGAGCAGTCTCCAGTGGACGCGAGAGCCTGCCGCGTGTGACATCAAAGACGACACCATCCGCATCACCACCGCTCCGAAGACCGACCTCTGGCAGCGCACCTACTATCACTTCCAGAACGACAATGCCCCCGTGCTGCAGATGAAGACCCGCGAACGGTTTTTCAGTTTCGTGGTAAAGACCGACTTCACGGGCAGTCATCACCGTTTTGACCAGTGTGGCATCGTGATGTATCTCGACAGCGAGAACTGGCTGAAAGGCTCTGTGGAATACGAGAACGACGAGTTCCAGCATCTGGGCAGCGTGGTGACGAACAAGGGCTACTCCGACTGGGCCACGACGGCCATTCCTGCCGATGTGAAGACCATGTGGTATCGTTTCTCGCGCCGCGAGGATGACTATTGCATCGAGTGCTCTACCGACGGAGTGTCGTTCAGCCAGATGCGCGTCTGTCACATGTATGCCGGCGGCGATGAAATCAGTTTTGGCATCTATGCCTGTTCGCCCGAAGAGTCATCGTTCACGGCAGTCTTCTCGGACATGAAGATTACCGAGTGTGCATGGAAGGCTCACGACGGCCAGCAGCCCGACAAGTATTAGTACAAGATAGTTTTTCATCGTTCTAACGCTTGCTCGGGAATCATAACGCTGCGTCTTCGCCCGCCTTTCGTACTTTTAACGCCCCAACCGCTCGTAGTTTACAAACTTTTTTGTACCTTTGCAATCGTTATAACATTTTAAATGCGCATTATTATGGCAAGACCGCATACGGCGGCCTCTGCGTGGCCCTCGACGGCGTGCCCGTCCTCCCCACGGCCGTCGTCGACCCGCTAAAGGTCTACGAGCTCATCGCCCTCGGGTGAGAATGTCGATTCCGTAATTATGGTAAGAGAATCCGTAAATCGTGTAATGGCGGTTTGCGGATTTCTTCGTACCTTTGCAGTCGGACTTCAAACGGAGTCATGGATATGAACGACTAAAAACTATCCTTGTAAGACAGATATAATGACAATGAAACAGAAACTATTCCTTATGCTTTTCGCCCTCGTGCTATCCGTCACGGCAATGGCACAAGAGACGGTGACCCCAGTAAAAGACAAGACCATGATAGTAAGATTAGCCGAAATCGAGGTATATCCTGAGCATCTGCAGGAATACCTGAAGTTTGCGGGCGAGGTGGACCGACTGAGTGTGGAGCGCGAGCCGGGCGTCGTCTGCCTCTTTCCGATGCAGAGCGCCGAGGACTCCACGCACATTCGCATCCTCGAGATATATGCCTCCGAGGAAGCCTACCAGAGCCACATCAAGACCGCGCACTTCCTGAAGTACAAGCAGGGCACGCTCCACATGGTCAAGAGCCTGAAGCTGCCCACCATGCAGCCCCTCGACCCGGAGACCATGAACCTGATATTCAGCAAGCAGAGAATCAGTCCGTCCGCCCCTCATCAATTTTAATGGCAAAGAACAATAAAATTCAAAAACTTTTCGTATCTTTGTCGCCGAAAAGACAAACCATCACCTATTATGGCATACAGCATGACAGACAAAATGGAGTGGACGCTTATCTTTGCCGCCGAGTTTGGCCGCCGCTTCGGACTGACGCTCAAGCAGGCGTTTAACTACTTGAGCCGCTTCGGGGGCATCAAGTTCGTCGACGAGCACTACGACTACTGCCACACGCAGTCGTTCCAGTCGATGGTCAGCGACATGGCCGAATACTGCCACAGGAAAGGAGGACTGCTCGTATGATTCTCTACCACGGCACCAACCAGGACTTCGGCGACATCGACCTCACGAAATCAAAACCCAATAAGGACTTCGGCCAAGGCTTCTACCTTAGCCGCGAGTACACTCAGGCAATGGACATGGCCAAGATCAAAGTGGAGCAGTTGGAGACTGGCGTGCCCACCGTCCTTACTTTCGAGGCCGACGATACGGCCATGAATCACCTGAAAGTGCTCCGCTTCGACGACTACAGCGAAGAATGGGCCAAGTTCATTCTGCTGAACCGCAACAACTCCAGCCGCCAGCCCGCCCACGACTATGACATCGTTATCGGCCCCATCGCCAACGACCGCGTCGGCGTGCAGCTATGGAAATATGAGAATCGCAGCATCGACCTGCCCACGCTCCTACACAATCTCCGCAACATGCGCGGCATCACCTTCCAATACTTCTTCGGCACTGAGCGTGCCGTCAAAATCCTGAAAAGACTATGAGCGAACAAGAACAGATGAAAATCGACATGGTTAAGAACCTCGCCCTGCTGCTCATCGAAGACCAGCCGCAGCTCACCATGGAGCAGGCTCTAGCCACGGTCATCAACTCTGACACCTACCAGCGGCTGCAACGCGACGCCACTGGTCTCTACCACCAGAGTTCCCGCTATGTCTACAGTTTCCTCGACAGTGAGCTGAAGACGGGAAGCGTGAAGTAATTCGTTTGCAGCCGGAATGAGACGGGCTCTGATGACAGCAAGGATAATCGCGGCACTTTGCGCCCTATGCCTGACGGTTTTGCTAAACTGGCAGAGCCGTGATGGCGCGTCCGCCGAAGCGTTCTGTCAGCCTCGCGAGTCGTCCGTTCTGACCCCGCAGCACCGGCATCATCAGGAAGCCACACTGACCGACGCCTCGCAGATTTACCGCATCTGCAGTTCCCGTCCCCAGCGCATCCTTCCTACCCAAGGCTCAAAGACGGAAAGAACCGTCACGCCGTTTGGCAGCTTTGCCATACGGCAGCATAGCGTCAAACCTCTTTATTCCTACTACGACAGCAGGTGCCGCCGGGAAACGGCTCCCTTCTGCCTGTCTGCCTCGTGCGACTATTACGTCATAGCGCTGAGGCACATCATTCGTTGACATAGTTCCGGTTACCACAGGGACACACACTTTATTCACATTATTAGTCATTAAAAATACGTAACAACTATGTCAAGTATCAAAAACTTGGAGATGGCTGCTGCCCTCTCCGCCTATCAGAATATCGAAATCAAGAAGTCGCTGTTTTCCACCAAGGCCGTCTATACGCCTACACAGAGTCAGGCCAAACCCGTCGTCCTGGAGTACACCCCCACGGAGGGCGAGCGTGTGGCGCGCCTGTTAGACATGCCGCTCGACAAGATGGCTGCCGACATTCAGCAGAAGGGCAAGCCTGTGGCCGGTGCCAACGGCAACTTCCGCCTCGAACTCTGCCTGAGCGACGACCGTCAGTTCTGCGCCCTCCAGCTGTTCCGCTTCGGCGATTTCCAGTACAAGCCTGTCTTTGAGCCCCGCTTCTACGAGGGCAAGGATGCAGAGGCCATTGCCCTGCTGCTGTAGACTGCCGCAAAAGAGTAAGGAAGAGCAGCATCCGTCACGAGTCGGGTGCAGCTCCTTCCTATTCGTTCAGTGCCTCAATCAGATCAGAAAGATGAGACGCCAGCGCCAACAGCTCTCCGACGAAGAGAGCATCGGCATCCTGCAGAAGGCCACTTCTGGCACGTTGGCCTTGCTCGGTGACGGAGGCTATCCGTACGCTTGCCATCCGTCTCGACATCGAGCACCTGACGGGCAAGGAAGCTATAGAGCTGGTAAAAGCACATTTCCACCATCCCGTATCCACGGATAAAAAAGAGTAATAATCATACCGCTATGACAGACTTTGAAAATCCGTGCCGTGTAATCCGCAAGCTATAAGCTCATCTCCTGTACGGCCTTGACGGCATTCCGTCATACGCCGAAGACGCGTCTGGCGTTGGCCGTGGTCTGTCGGCATATCGTCTCCTCGCTGACGCCGTAGGCCTCGGCCAGTCGTGCAATGACGTATCGTATGTAGGCCGGTTCGTTGCGCTTGCCGCGCATGGGCACGGGCGCCATATAGGGTGCGTCGGTCTCGAGCACGATGCGCTCCAGGGGAACCCCCGCCTGCTTTGCTTCGCCAGCGCCTGTAGTCAGCGACTGCTTTGCCTCGCTGCCGGCGAGCGTCAGTGGCAGGTTGGACTTCTTGAACGTCAGCACGCCGCCGATGCCCAGCACAAAGCGCGGGAACTCCAGCAGCTGGCGAGCCTCCAGGGCATTGCCCGTAAAGCAGTGGAACACGCCTCCGGGCAGGTCGTCGGCGTATTTCTTCAGGATGGCCACCATCTCGTTTTGAGCCTTCCGGCAGTGTATCATCAGTGGCAGGCGCGTCTCTACCGACCACCTGACCTGCTCCTCGAAGGCCAGCAGCTGCTGCTGTTCGAACTCGCGGCTCCAGTAGAAGTCGAGCCCCACCTCGCCGATGGCGATGAGGGGGGGGGCGGGGCAGGGGACGGGGCCGAAATCGGCCCCTATGGCATGAGGGGCGGCGGCTGTGGTGCGAGGGACGGGGCCGAAATCGGCCCCTATGGCATGAGGGGCGGCGGCTGTGGTGCGTGGGACGGGGCCGAAATCGGCCCCTGGGGCGGGGGGCAGGTATTCGCGGATGGCGCGGAGCTGGTCGGCCCAGTCGTTGCGCACCTCCTCGGGGTGCAACCCCAGCATGGGATAGCACATGTCGGGGTACTGTCGGCAGGTGTCCATGACGCTGCGACACGTCTTCAGGTCGATGGCAGGCAGGAACACCCTGCGGCACCCGGCCTCCCGGGCCCGCTGGACGACATCGGCCCGGTCGGCGTCGAACTCCTCGCCGTCCAGGTGGCAGTGGGTATCAATATATTCCGTCATTGCTGATAGGTTGCAGAAGAGTCTGAGTCGTGACTACTTGTCGCGGTGCAGCATTTCGTCCATGTACTGGCGCAGGGGCTGTTTGCGCTCGTCGCCGACGTTGACCAGGTCCAGTGTGCGGCGTGCCTGGTCGAAGTAGTCGTTTATCTTTGTCTCGCATAGCTGTCGGATGCCTATCTCGTCGTACAGTCTTGTGACGGCGGCCACCTTCTCCTTGCGGTCGGGGTTCTTGGCGTCGAGCCACCGCTGCAGTTCGGCGCGCTGGCTGTCGTTGGCTCGGTTGTAGGCATTGATGAGCATGTAGGTCTTCTTGTTCGACATGATGTCGCCGCCGATGGCCTTTCCGAAGACCTTCGGGTCGCCGTAGACATCCAGCAGGTCGTCTTGCAGCTGGAACGCCAGTCCCAGTTGTTCGCCCACCTTGTACAGGCGGTTCACGTCGTCATCGGGGGCGTCGGCCAGTATGGCCCCCATCTTCAGGGCACATGCCAGCAGCACCGACGTCTTCAGCCGAATCATCTCTATGTACTCGTCCTCGGTCACGTCGTTACGTGTCTCGAAAGCCATGTCGTACTCCTGCCCCTCGCCTATCTCCAGCGCGGTGACTGTAAAGAGGTCGAGCACCTTCTGCAGCTTCTCTGGCGGCACCTGTGCCACGCGCTGGTATGCGAGCACCAGCATTGAGTCGCCCGACAGGATGGCTTTGTTGGCGTCCCAGCGTCGGTGCACGGTCTCGTGTCCGCGGCGCATGTCGGCATTGTCCATCAGGTCGTCGTGCAGCAGCGTATAGTTATGGTACGTCTCCAGCCCTATGGCTGGCATGATGATGTCCTCTGGCTGTTCGCGCCACAGCTGGTATCCCAGCAGCATCAGCACGGGGCGTATGCGCTTGCCTCCCAGCGAGAGCACGTACTGTACGGGCTCGTAGAGCGAGGCGGGTTTGCGGTCGTAGGGCAGACTGCTCAGGCAGTCGTTCACTTTCTTAAGGATGTCGTTTGCGGTAATCATATTTTATGTTATTTCGATGTTTCGATGTTTCGAGGTTTCGACGGCTTCAAGGTTCCGAGGTTTCGAGATTTCGATATTTCGGCGGAGCCGGGGTTCCGATGTTTCGACGGGGCTGTGGCTTAGAGCTTGAACACGATCGGTATGCACACCTTTGTGCGGCAGGGCTTGTCGTTCTGGATGCCGGGCTGCCAGTCGGGCATCATGCGCAGCACTCGCAGTGCCTCGCGGTCCAACTCGGGGTAGAGTGGCTTTTCGATGTTGATGCCGGTCACCTTGCCGTCTTTCTCGACGTAGAAGACGGCCACCACCTTGCCTTGTATCTTTCTGTGTCGTGCGTTGTGCGGATAGTGCAGGTTCCGGGTCAGCCACTTCAAGAAGGCCACGGCGCCTCCAGGGAACTGCGGCAGGTCCTCGACGACGTGGAAGTTCAGCGGGTTGTCGGGGTCGACGCCCATGGGTGCCAGCGCCTTGTCCTGGTCCAGTCCCTGCTCCAAATCCTTCAGCAGCGCCTCGTCGTCGTCGCCCTCGGCCCCCAGGTCCTTGGGTTCCTCGGGCTGCGTAATCTCCACGTCGTCGTCCACCACGCGCAGCTGCTCGGCCTTTTCGGCCTTGGGCCGCTCCTGTAGCTCTGCCATGGTCTCCTCGTTCGACATGGGCACCAGCTCGCTTTCGTGCACCAGTTCGTCGAGGTCCATGTCCGGCACGTCGTCGCGGGCGGGCACGGAGTTCCACTCCAGCGCCACGTACAGCAGCGCCAGCACCAGCGTAAGCCCCATTAGGAATCCTGTGGTGCGCCGCTGCTCCATGTCAGCCCGTCGGGTCTTCTTCTCTTCCAGCATTCAGCCTGCAAAGATACAAAGAAAAAGGCAATAAGGATGCACTTTTAAGGAATATTTTGCCCCTTTATGATTCAATAATGCAATAAAAGCCGTACCTTTGCCGTTGGAATATTACTTACGTGTGATGAAGAAAGCGCTTATAGCCGTCATCGTAGCCCTGCTGTCGCCTGTGGCGTCGGGGGCTCAGGAGAGCCAGGAGGTGTACAGCTTCCTGCGCCTTCCCGTCAGTGCCCACGTGGCGGCGCTGGGCGGCGACAACATCACGCTGAGCGACGACGACCCCACGCTGGTGTTTGCCAACCCGGCGCTCATCAACCAGGTGTCGGACAAGTCGCTCAACCTGAACTTCATGACCTACATGGAGGGCAGCAAGAGCGCCTCGGCGTCGTTTACCAAGGGCTACAAGGACCGCGCCACTTGGTCTGTCGGCGCGCAGTACATGGACTACGGTTCGATGAAGGAGACCAGCGTCAGCAACCAGCAGCTGGGCGACTTCTCGGCGCGCGACATAGCGCTTCAGGGCTCCTTCGCCTACATGCTCACCAACAGCCTTAGCGGCGGCATCACGGCGCGCTTCGTCAGCTCACATATAGCCAGCTACTCGTCGGCCGCCGTAGCCTTCGACCTGGGGCTCAACTACCAGGACGAGGACCGTGGCTGGTCGCTCTCGGCCGTCGCCAAGAACCTCGGCGGCCAGATAAAGGCCTACGACGAAGACTTTGAACGCATACCCCTGGACCTCCAGCTCGGCGTCAGCAAGCGCCTCGTGGGCTCGCCCCTGCGCCTGTCGGCCACCCTGTCGCGCCTGAACAACTGGGACCAGGGCCTGGGCAAGCACGTCAGCGTCGGTGCCGACCTGCTGCTGGGAGAGAGCGTCTACGTAGCCGCGGGCTACAACTTCCGCCGCGCCAGCGAGATGAAGATCAGCGACTCAGACACCTCCAGCAGCCATGGCGCCGGCCTCTCGCTCGGCGCCGGTCTGCAGCTGGAGCGCTTCAAGCTACAGGCCGCCTACGCCAAGTACCACGTCTCGGCCTATTCCATATTAGTAAACGTCAGCTACTCACTATGAACAAACAGATTACCATTGCCATCGACGGCCACTCCTCGTGCGGCAAGAGCACGATGGCCAAAGACCTGGCCCGCGCCGTGGGCTACGTCTACGTCGACACCGGAGCCATGTACCGCAGCGTCACCCTCTATGCCCTCCGCGCCGGACTCTTCCGTGCCGACGGCACCATCAAGACCGACGAGCTGCAGGCCCAGATGCCCGACATCCACATAGACCAGCGCCTGGTGGACGGCAAGACCGTCACCTTCCTGAACGGCGAGGACGTAGAGCGCGACATCCGCTCGCTCGAAGTCTCCAGCCACGTCAGTCCCATTGCCGCCCTGCCCTTCGTGCGTACAGCTCTGGTCAGCCAGCAACAGCGTATGGGCGCCCACGGAGGCATCGTCATGGACGGCCGCGACATAGGCACCGTCGTCTTCCCCCACGCCGAACTGAAGGTCTTCGTCACCGCCTCTGCCGAGGTGCGTGCCCAGCGCCGCTACGACGAGCTGAAGGCCAAGGGCATGGAAGCCGACTACGCCGACATACTGAAGAACGTCCAGGAGCGCGACTACATCGACTCGCACCGCGAGGTGTCGCCCCTGCGCCAGGCCGACGACGCCCTGCTGTTAGACAACTCCACCATGACCATTTCTCAACAAAAGGAGTGGCTCCTGGAGCGCTTCCGCGAACGCACCAGATAGAGGCGGCAACAGGCACCCCGCTTTTTTTTACAATTTCCAGCCATGGTGTAGAAAGCGCTTGTACACATTTTACGTCCACGCTCCGTTCACTCTGGCTACATAAAATAGAGTGAGGGCAGAGTGAACCCAAAGTGAGAGCAAAGTGAGGGCAGGCGCGAGCCGGACGGGGGTGAAAAAGGCGCCGGAACCGACCTACGGAACAGTGTAGACGGAAAATTGGTTAACAAGACCTAAAATTGGGCCTTCGCCTTGGCGGAACGAAATATTTTGCGTATCTTTGCCGCCGTGAACACGAAAACGCGCAGACAGATAGCATCACGTTTGTTGTTGGCAGTATTCCTGCCAATGCTGCTCCTTTCGTCGCTTCACGTCCACCCCTCGGGCCTTTCGGCCGACTCGTGCACCGAGTGTGTAGACCACCACTGCGGCGGTCACCTGGGCCAGAAAGCCCCCTCGCTGCACGACTGCGTGCTGTGCCAGCTGCTGACGCTGCCCATGCTGTGGGCCGCGGTGGCTGTCGTGGCGGTGGCGCTACGAGTAGATAATGAACTGCCCCGTCAGGGCAGAGCCCTACGGGCGACGTCGCCTGCGGGCACCATCGTCACGCGGGGACCTCCCGCCTGCCGTCCCTTCCTGACTTAGGTCAGAGACGTTAAAGAAGCTATTCGCTATGGTCGCCTGGCTTCTTTGACATCCCCGAGAAACGGACTCATTATTTACTTAAACCATTGTAACAGAATGAACAGACTTTATATCATTCTGTCGCTGCTGTGTCTTGGCATGGCGGCGACAGCACAGGACGCCGGTAGTCTGCCGACGTCCACAGCCGCCCGTGCGCACCAGCACGGCGAAGACTCCACTGACGTCTTCTTTCGCCACCTGAAGCTGAACGAGCTGGTGGTGACCGGTGTTACGGGCGACACCAAGATGAAGAACGCCACAGCCCCCGTCAGCCTCGTGCGCCCGCAGGAGCTGCGCGCTGCGGCGTCTACTAACATCATCGACGCCATTGCCCACCTGCCGGGCATGAGCCAGCTGACCACAGGTGGCAGCATCTCGAAACCCATCATCCGCGGACTGGGCTACAACCGCGTCGTCGTCGTAAGCGACGGTGTGCGCCAGGAGGGCCAGCAGTGGGGCGACGAGCACGGCATGGAGGTGGACGGCAGCTCCGTCCACTCGGTCGAGGTGATGAAGGGCCCTGCGTCGCTGATGTACGGCTCTGACGCCATGGCCGGCGTGGTCATCCTGCACCAGCGTCCCGTCGAGGCCGAGGGCATCGTCAGCGGCAGCGCGTCCACCGAGTATCAGACCAACAACGGGCTTCTGGGTTACTCGCTGTCGTTGGCGGGCAACAGCCAGGGCTTCGTGTGGGACGCGCGCTGGAGCGGCAAGATGGCCCATCAGTACAAGAACCGCGAGGACGGCTACGTGCCGGGTTCGCAGTTCCGCGAGATGGCGGGCCGGCTGATGCTGGGACTGCAGAAACGGTGGGGCCACTCGCGGCTGGCGTGGTCGGCCTACCACATGGTGCCCAGCATCGTCGAGGGCGAGCGCGACGCCCTGACGGGCCGGCTGGTGACAGCCGACGTCTCGCCCAGGAGCTACTCCAAGCAGCTGCCCTACCAGCAGGTGCGCCACTACAAGCTGGTGTGGGACAACGCGCTGAACCTGCCGCAGGGCGTGCTGAAGGCCATCGTGGGCTACCAGCAGAACCGCCGTCAGGAGTTTGAAGAGCCCCACGAGCACCACCACGAGGCCGTGGGCGAAGACCACGACCACGAGGAAGAGGAGCACAGTGCCGACGAGCCGTCGCTGTTCTTAAAGCTGCACACGGTGACGTACGACGTGCGCTACCTGACGCACGAGCTGCAGGGCTGGAAGCTCTCGGCCGGCGTGGGCGGCATGTGGCAGAAGTCAGAGAACCTGGGCTTCGAGTACCTGATACCGGCCTACCGTCTGTTCGACGTCGGGCTGTACGCCACGGCCAGCAAGACGTTCCGGCAGTGGACGCTGAGCGGCGGCCTGCGCTACGACCACCGCTCACTGCACGGCGACGCGCTGGAGGAGGAGGGCGCGCTGCGCTTCACCGACTTCAGCCGCCACTTCAACGGTGTCACGAGCAGCGTGGGCGCCGTGTGGAACGTCAGCGACCACCTGAACCTGCGCTTCAACGTGGCACGCGGCTTCCGTACGCCCAATATGAGCGAGCTGGGCAGCAACGGTTCGCATGAGGGCGCGCTGCGCTACGAGGTGGGCAACCAGCAGCTCAAGGCCGAGTACAGCCTGCAGGCCGACCTCGGCGTAGACTTCACGTCGCGCTACGTGTCGGCTCAGCTGGCCCTGTTTGCCAACCGCATAGACAACTACATCTTCCTGCAGGGCAACGGTGCCGTAGCGGACGAGCGCCCTGTCTACGTCTACACCCAGGGCGACGCGCGCCTGCTGGGCTTCGAGGCCGGCGTAGACTTCCACCCCGTCCACTCGCTGCACCTGCAGAACACCTTCTCGTACGTCGACGCCCAGCAGCTGCACCAGGACGCCGACACCAAGTACCTGCCCTATACGCCGGCCCCGCGCTGGACGTCGGAGCTGAAGTGGGAGCTGATGCACCACCGGCACGCCACCCTGGGTCACCACCACGCCGACGCGGGACACCACGTCCACAGCCACGGCCGCTCGCACGGACCCTCCGTCGACAACCTGTACGTGGCTGCCGGACTGGAGTGCTACCTGGGCCAGAGCCACGTCTACACCGCCGGCGGCACCGAGACGGCCACGCCCAGCTATACGCTGCTGAACCTCTCGGCCGGCACCGACCTGACGTGGGGCGGCAAGAAGGTGGCCGAGCTGTACGTCACGGCCCAGAACCTGCTGAACCGCGCCTACCAGAGCCATCTGAGCCGGCTGAAGTATGCCGACGTCAACAGCCAGAACGGGCATCAGGGCGTCTACAACATGGGGCGCAACATCACCTTCAAGCTGGTCGTCCCCATGCAGTTCTGAAAGGCCCGCCGGCCCGCGGCGAAGCATTTCTGAAAGAAAAGGCCAATTTGTTTGGCCTTTTCTCTTTTTTTGACTACCTTTGCATCGTATTTACATTAAGCATAGACATGGACCTTATAGAACGATTCCTTAACTATACCAAGTTCGACACCCAGTCCAGCGAGGACAGCGACACGGTGCCGAGTACGGGCAAGCAGTTGCTGTTTGCCGAATACCTGAAGAAAGAACTGGAGCACGAGGGGCTCGACGACGTGGTGCTCGACGAGCGGGGCTATCTTTACGCCACGCTTAAGGCGAACACGAAGGAGAAGGTGCCCACTATCGGCTTCATATCGCACTATGACACCAGCCCTGACTGCTCAGGAACCGGCGTCAAGGCACAGATAGTACATCACTACGACGGCAGCGACATCCTCTTGTCGGAGGGCATCGTCAGCTCGCCGAAGCGGTTTCCCGAGCTGTTGCAGCACGTGGGCGAAGACCTCATCGTGACCGACGGTACCACGTTGCTGGGCGCCGACGACAAGGCCGGCATCGCCGAGATAGTGCAGGCCATGGTGTACCTGCAGCAGCACAAGGAGATAAAGCACGGGCGGATTCGCATTGCTTTCAACCCCGACGAGGAGATAGGCATGGGTGCGCGCCACTTCGACGTCGAGAAGTTCGGCTGCCAGTGGGCCTATACCATGGACGGCGGCGACGTGGGCGAGCTGGAGTTCGAGAACTTCAACGCCGCCTCGGCGAAGGTCGTCATCAAGGGCGTCAGCGTGCACCCTGGATATGCGAAGGACAAGATGGTGAACGCCAGCCGGCTGGCGGCCGAGTTTGCCGCCATGCTGCCTGCCGACGAGACACCCGAGACGACGGACGGCTACCAGGGTTTCTACCACCTGCTGGGCATTACGTCGAACATTGAGCAGGCCCGGCTGTCGTACATCATTCGCGACCATGACCGCGCGCGCTTCGACGACCGCAAGCGCTTCATAGAGCGCTGCGCCGAGCTGATGAACCAGCGCTACGGCGAGGGCACCGTGACGGTCTGTATTTCGGACCAGTACTTCAACATGAAGGAGCAGATTGAGCCGGAGAACATGCACGTCATCGACCTTGTTTTGAAGGCCATGCAGGAGGTGGGCGTCAGTCCCAAGGTGCGCCCCATACGCGGCGGCACCGACGGCGCCCAGCTGTCGTTCATGGGGCTGCCGTGCCCTAACATCTTCGCAGGCGGTGTCAACTTCCACGGGCCCTACGAGTTCGTGTCGGTGCAGACCATGGAGAAGGCCATGCAGGTGGTGGTCAAGATATGCGAGTTGGCAGCTGCGTATAACCAGTAACAGAGGGGCTGTGGTATAGCTATTTGATAGCTTATTTGATAGAGGTGATAGTCATCATGGTGGTCCATAGGGCGGAGCACCTACAGTTCACTATAAAAGTAAAAGATTAAACGTCCAAAGTTAAAATAGAAACTATGTCAGAAATTCCTGCTCTTATCAACGACCTGGCCTATATCCTTGTGTCGGCCGGCATCGTGACTATCGTTTTCAAGCGCCTGAAGCAGCCCCTGGTGCTGGGCTACATAGTGGCGGGGTTCCTGGTCAGTCCTCACATGCCCTACACGGCATCGGTGGTGGACACGGAGAATGTGCATCTGTGGGCCGACATCGGTGTCATGTTCCTGCTGTTCTCGCTGGGACTGGACTTCTCGTTTAAGAAGATTCTGAAGATGGGCGCTTCGCCCATCATATCGACCATTTCCATCATTTTCTGCATGTCGATGCTGGGTATCGTGGTGGGACACGGCTTCGGGTGGTCGCGCATGGACTGTATCTTCCTGGGCGGTATGCTGGCCATGTCGTCGACGACAATCATCTATAAGGCCTTCGACGACTTGGGTCTGCGCCAGCAGCAGTTTGCCAGCATGGTGATGTCGGTGCTTATCCTGGAGGATATCCTGGCCATTGTGATGATGGTGATGCTGTCGGCCATTGCCAGCGGCAACAACCCTGACGGAGAGCAGATGCTGGGTTCGGTGGTGAAGATAGGGTTCTTCCTGGTGCTGTGGCTGGTGGTGGGCATCTTTGCCATTCCTGCCTTTCTGCGTAAGGTGCGCAGCATCGTCAACGACGAGGTGCTGCTCATCGTGGCCTTGGGCTTGTGTTGTGCCATGGCTGTCTTCTCTACCAAGGTGGGGTTCTCGTCGGCCTTTGGTGCCTTCATCATGGGCAGCATCCTGGCCGAGACGGTGGAGGCTGAGCACATAGAGCACCTGGTAGAGCCGGTGAAAAACCTGTTTGGGGCCATCTTCTTCGTCTCTGTGGGCATGCTGGTGAACCCGCAGATTCTGGTGGACTATGCGCTGCCCATCCTGACGCTGGTGCTGACCATCCTTATAGGTCAGAGCGTGCTGGGCACGGTGTCGTTCATGCTGGGTGGCGAGTCGCTGAGGTCGGCCATGCGCTGTGGTTTCTCGATGGCGCAGATAGGTGAGTTCTCGTTTATCATTGCCTCGCTGGGACTCTCGCTGGGGGTCATCGGCGACTTTCTCTATCCCGTGGTGGTTGCTGTGTCGGTCATCACCACGTTCCTTACGCCTTATATGATACGTCTGGCCGTGCCTGCCTACGGGGCCCTGGAGAAACGTCTGCCGGGTAAGCTCATCACGCTGCTGAACCACCTCAGCATGAGCCACCCCGCGTCGACGAAGCGGAACAAGTGGAAGCAGCTCTTGACTCAGATGACGGTAAACACGCTGATATACTCTATTCTGACGTCGGCCGCCATCACTGTCATGTTTACCTTCTTCCTGCCCTTCATGCGCGAGGTGCTGCCAGGGTGGCAGCTGCACTGGTATGCCAACGCCATCACGGGTGTGCTGACGGTGCTGCTTATTGCTCCCTTCCTGAGGGCTATGGTGATGAAGAAAAACCGTAGTCCGGAGTTTCGTGCGCTGTGGGACGAGAGCAACGTCAACCGTCTGCCCTTGCTGTTCACTATTCTGGTGCGCGTGGTCATTGCCGTGGCCTTTGTCTTCTACATCTGCCATTACCTGAGCCGCTTCTCCAGTGCCGTCATCATTACCATTGGGCTCGTTGCCGTAGCCCTCATCGTGGTGTCGCGCTCGGTAAAGCAGCGCAGCATCAAGCTGGAGCGACTGTTCATACTGAACCTGCGCTCGCGCGAGATAGAGGCACAGGTCAGCGGCAGGAAGCGTCCGCTGTACGAGGGTCGTCTGCTCGACCGTGACGTGCACATGGCGGAGGTGGCCGTACCCATGAACTCGCAGTGGATGGGTGGCACGCTGAAACAGCTCGACCTGGGGCGTAAGTATGGTGTGCACGTCAGCAGCATACTGCGTGCCAACTTCCGCCTGAACATTCCTGACGGCGACTACGTCATCTTCCCCGGCGACCGCCTGGAGGTCATCGGCAGCGACGACCAGCTAAGGCTGTTCGCACAGGCAGCGAAGACGGAGGTCATCGGTGAGGACTTCGACCTTGAGAACCGCGAGATGAAGCTGCGCCAGCTTATCCTTGGCGAGGGCAGCCCGTTCATCGGCAAGACGCTTATAGACAGCGGTATACGCAGTCTCTACAGCTGTATGGTCATTGGCCTGGAGGAAGGTCAGGAGAACCTGTCGCCTGTCAATCCGCGGCGGGTCTTCCAGGAGGGCGACATCCTGTGGGTGGTAGGCGAGCAGGAGTCGCTTGACGCCCTCTTCAACGCGCATCGTGAGATATAGCTTGTTTCAGGGGTTAAGAAGTTAATACCACTGCACGGCGTTCGAGATGCTGCTGCGCTTGTCGTACTTCAGTGCGTCGGTCAGCGTGGCCGCGTTACAGCGGAACGAGAAGTTGTAGGAGGTGTAGGGTGCCAGCGTGATTTGACACGACATGTTAAAGCAGTGCAGGTCGCGCGACAGGCCTGCCGTGGTAAGGCTTATCTTCTTGGCTTCGAAGTCGTAGCCCGACGAGAAGTTGATGTTCCACCCCTGTGCCAGGGCTATGTTGCCCGTGAAGTTCAGGTTCTGGGTGAACTTATAGGGATAGCGCATGGTGTCGTAGTTAAACCTACCTGACGTATTCTCGCGCATGTTGATACCATAGCTGATGTGCAGCGACCATGGGATGTTGAAGGCCATGTATCCGTCCTCGTCGGTCTCGGCCATCTCGCTGTCGCGTTGGGCGCCATGCTTGGCAGCTTCGGCCTTGTCGTCGATGTTGGTCTCAAGACCCGTGTCTATGTCCTTGGGCTGCTTGTCCTTGTCTTTGTCCTTGTCTTTCTTCACCTTCTCGCCACGTAGCCACTTGAAGAACTTGCTTACCTTCTCGTTGTTCAGGTTGTAGTCAATGGTCTGCGACATGCCCTGAAAGCGTCCGAAGCGTCCCTTGCTATACTCTGTGCGGTTGCCCACGTACGGCGTGGCACCCACCGAGTCGGCCTCGTAGGCATAGGTGGCGAAGACGGCGTTCAGACTGAAGGTGTAGCTCTTGGTCAGCTTCAGTCGCAGCGTGGTGTTCAGGTCGCTCCACGGCTTCTCCTTTGCAGCCATGTTGTACGACATGTTGGCGCTGAGCTCGTCGATGAGGCTTACCTTCTTGAAGCCTGTTGAGTCTTCGTCCGACCGTATCTTCATCTCCACGTTGTTCGATATGGACATGTTGATGTTGCCTGCCATGCCCTTGCTGGGCGAGCCCAGGGTACCGGCCTCGAAGCGGTTGTACTCCACCTGCGTCACGTTGCCGTTGGCGTCAACCTTGTTGTAGGTGCCCCAGAAGCCGTAGCGCTCGGCGCTGAAGTCGGGGTGGTAGCCAAACGAGATGGAGGGCTTGAAGACGTGGCGTATGGCCTGCACCTTGTCGCCGAACAGCTTGCGGTTGGGTATAAACATACCGTACAACGTGGTAGAGGCCTGCAGCGAGAAGTTCCAGTCGTAGGCGTTGGCAAAGCCCTGTATCGTGTCGCGTACCTCCTTCTGATTGTCTTCGTCCCAATGGCGGTCCTGCTTGTTCAGGTACATATAGTCGTTGAACGTCAGGTTAGGCGTCAGGTTCAGGTAGTCGAACAGCGTGAAGCTTCCCTGGAAGGTGAACTTATGTGACATGCCGTTCTTCCAGTCCTTCGCCAGGCTCGACTTCATAATCTGGCTCTCCTTGGCGTTGATCATGTTCGTCAGGTGTCCAGTATAGTCTACTGAAATCTTCTCGTACCACCGTTCGTCGCCCACCATCTTCTTGCGCTTGAAGGGGTAGAAGCGTGCCAGCGACAGGTTGATGTCGGCCAGCTTCAGCGTCAGCATCGAGTCGCGCATGTTCTGTTCCACGTTGGCCGTCGAGTTGATGGTCAGTCCTATGCTTGAGAACGTCACGCCCCATGCCACTGACGACGTACGTACCGACTGTGTCAGCGACTGCGGGTTGTACAGCGACGACAGGTTGTTGGGCTCAAAGCTCTCCGAGGCGTAGTTCACGCTGGCCCTCAGTGTGTTGTACGGGTTGGCCTTGGCGTCCTGGTTGTGCTGCCACTGTATCTTGAAGCTTGTAGTCTTCTGGTAGTCGCGCATGTTCTTGTCGCCGGTCACCGTGTTCTGGTATTCCAGGTTGAACGTGCCCTGATAGCGGTAGCGCTTCTTGTAGTTGCTCTGTGCCTTCAGTCCCCACGAGCCCTTGGTGTATATCTCGCCGGTCAGCTTCAGGTCCATCTTGTCTGAAATGGCAAAGTAGTAGCCGCCGTCCCTGAGGTAGAAGCCTCGCGACGTCTCGTCGCCGTACGTGGGCATGATGAATCCCGAGGAGTAGCTCTTCGTGAAGGGGAAGAAGCCGTATGGTATGGCAAAGGGCAGCGGCACGTCGGCCACCACCAGGTATGTCGGTCCGAACACTACGTCCTTGCCCGGCCGTACCTTGGCGCGCGACATGGCGAAGTAGAAGTCCGGGTGTGGCAGGTCGCACGTCGTGTAGCGTCCGTGGTACAGAAACATATCGCCGTCCTTGCCTCGCTTCGACTTCTCCGACGTCATGTATCCGTCGTCCTGGGCCGTATAGACATTGTTGATAAAGCCCTTCTTGGTCTTGAAGTTAAAGGCCATGGTGTCCGTCTCGTATGTGTCGTTGCCCATCTTGAACACCGGCGTGCCATACTTCTGTCCCGTAGTGTCTGCCGACCCCATGGCGTGCACCAGACTTGAGTCCATCGACATCCATATCTGGTCGCTCTCCAAGTCCATGTTCTCGTATTTCACATGTGACTTGCCGAAGAGGTAAGCCAGCTTTGTGTCGCCTTCATACACCATAGAGTCCTCAGCCGAGTATTCCACGGGGGCGTCGATGCCGTTCTTTCTCTGTCGGTTCAGTGAGTCGGCGCGCAGCGAGTCGTCGACGGCCTTGTTATGCAGCCAGATGGCCCTCTGCAGCGAGTCCATCATCAGTGTGTCGCCCGCCGCCAGCGAGTCGCCCCGCAGCGTGCTGTCCGCGTTCTCGGTGCCGGCGCCTGCCGCGGTGCTGTCGGCCGTCAGTCGCTCCGCTTTCTTTATCGGCGTCGGCGTCACGGTGTCGGTGCTGTCCACGGCGGTGCTGTCGTCAGCCCTTCCCCCTTGGGGAAAGCGCAGCCGAGGCACCTCTGCCACCACAAATACGATGACAAAAAGCAGTAGGAATATGAGGGTTTTTCTTCTCACGGCTGCAAAGGTACATATTTTTACTGAAGAAAAAAGAACGAAGGATGAAGAAAATGCCCTCTCCTTGTCCTTTTTTAACAATAGCAGGCCAAAAGCGGCGTGCCACGCTCCCCCGCGGTGGTATTTAAATAGTAACTTTCTCTGTTTTTTTTCTGGTAATCCGTCAGTTGTTCTTCTTATAGCTTGTGACTGCCCATACGGCCGTGACGGTTCCGATGGTGAGGAGAGATAGCAGCTGATGGGCCACGTCGTGGAGTCCGCCGCCACGGATGAAGACGGTGCGGATGGCATCGATGAAGTAGTGCATGGGGTTGACGTAGGTGGTCAGGTAGGCCCAATCGGGCATGGAGCGCGTGGGTGTGAAGAGTCCGCTGAGCAGCATGATGCAGACTATGAAGAACCACATGACGAACATGGCCTGCTGCATGGTGTCGCTGTAGTTGGAGATGATGAGTCCGAAGCTGGAGAAGAACAGGGCCAGGAGCATGGCGAGCAGGTAGATGAGCCAAAGCGGTCCGGCTGGCGCGAGGCCGTAGACAAACCACGCCAGCAGGAGGCATACGGTGACCACGAAGAGGGCGATGAGCCAGTAGGGGATGAGCTTGGATAGTATGAAGGCCCACTTCGAAACGGGTGTGACGTTAATCTGTTCGATGGTGCCACTTTCCTTCTCGCCTACGATGTTGAGCGTAGGCAGGAAGCCTGTCATCAGCATCATCACGATGGCCAACAGGGCGGGAATCATGTAGAGCTTGTAGTTCTGCCCTTTGTTGTATAAGTTGAGAGTTGAGAGAGTTGGCTGGTGCGATGTGACAATCTGCGAGAGGTAGGCACTGCCCATCGAGCCCTTGGTGCCATTGACGGCATTGGCGGCAATGAGATACTGGCCGTCGCGAATCTCCAGGATGATGTCGGTCTGTCCTTTCTCGATGTCTTTCATTGCCTCGTCGTAGGTGGCCCGCTGTCCGTTAAAGATAAAATAGCGTGAGGCTGCTATCTGACCAATCAGCCGTTGCGACTCGACGGTATGGTCGATGTCGACAACATCGACACGGATGTTCTTCACCTCCATCTGCATCACCCACGGCATGACGCACATGATGATGATGGGAAACAAAATGATGAGCCGCGGCAGAAAGGCATTGCGGCGAATCTGCAGAAATTCCTTTTGTATGAGATACCTGAGCATAATTGAGAGTTGATAGTTATTCCAGCCTTACTTTGAACTTCTTCAGGGCGACGGTGAGCAGCAGGGCGGTCATGGCGGCGAGGATGGTGACCTCCTTCATCACCTCGCCAATGCCCACACCCATGATCATCAGCTTGCGCATGGCGTCGATATAGTAGCGGGGCGGCACGACGGCGGCTATCCACTGCAGCACCACGGGCATCGACTCCACGGGGAACATCATGCCCGAGAGCATCACCACGGGCATCAGCAGCACCATGGCCGAGAGAAGCAGGGCCACGAGTTGCGTCTGGGCGACGCTGGAGATGAGCAGACCCAGTGAGAGGGCTAATAATATGTATAATGTGGAGATGGCGATAATCCAGAACAGCGAGCCGGCGAGTGGCACGCCGAGCACATGGCGGGCCATCAGCAGGATGACAACGAGGATTGCGAAGGCCAGTACCAAATAGGGCACGGCCTTGGCGATGATGATGGTCAGCGGGCGCACGGGCGAGACGAGTAGCACCTCCATCGTGCCACGCTCCTTCTCGCGTACAATCGAGATGGAGGTCATCATGGCGCAGATGAGCATCAGCAACATGCCCATAATGGCCGGCACGAAGTTGTAGGCCGACTTCATCTGAGGGTTGTAGAGGAGTGAAGAGTGAAGAGTGAAGAGCGGAGAGTTGAGAATTGTTTGCTGTGCATAGGTGGTCCATTGCTGGGCCATGTTGGGGTCAGAGCCGTCGACGATTAGTTGCAAGCCGCTCTTACGGCTGGCGTAGTCGCTGGCGAACACCACGGCCATATCGGCCTGCTGGCTGCGGATGAGCCGCTCGGCTTCCTGTGGTGTATGGACGGTGGCGGTGATGGTGAAGTACTCCGACTGGGAGAGGCGTTCCACGGCCTGCTGTGTCTGATGGTCCATCTGCGAGGTGACCACCACCGTGCGCACATTCCTGACATCGGTCGTGATGGCGAAGCCGAAGAGCAGCATCATCACCACGGGCATGCCGAAGAGGATGAGCATTGTGCGCTTGTCGCGCAGGATGTGCTTGGCTTCTTTGATGACAAAACTGATAAACTGTTTCATTATTGTTTAAATACAAGCGGTAGCAAATTGGCTTTCCCCTTCGGGCCGCCGAGCTAAACCTTCTTCACTTTTCACTCTTCACTTCTCACTTCTCTTGGCCTGCCGCGCCAGATAGGTGAACACATGGTCCATGTCGGGCTGATGGAACCGCGCTTTGAGCTCGTCGGGCGTGCCGAGGGCGCTGATTTTGCCGTCGACCATGATGGAGATGCGGTCGCAGTATTCGGCCTCGTCCATGTAGTGGGTGGTGACGAAGACGGTGATGCCGCGGCGGGCAGCGTCGTAGATGAGTTCCCAGAACTGGCGGCGCGTGGCCGGATCGACACCGCCCGTCGGTTCGTCGAGGAACACCACGCCCGGATTGTGGAAAATCGAGACGGAGAAGGCCAGCTTTTGCTTCCAGCCCAGCGGCAGGCTCCTGACCAGCGTGTCCTTGTGCTCCGTGAACTGCAGGCGGCGCAGCAGCTCGTCGGTCTTTACTCTTATCTCTTCCTCTTTCATGCCGTAGATGCCGGCAAAGAGACGGATGTTCTCGGCGACGGTCATATCCTCGTAGAGCGAGAACCGCTGCGACATGTAGCCGATGTGCTTCTTTATCTGTTCGTGCTGGGTGCGTATGTCGAATCCGCAGACGGTACCCGTGCCGCTGGTGGGTTGGTTCAGTCCCGTCAGCATGTGCATAGCGGTGGTCTTGCCTGCGCCGTTGGCCCCAAGGAATCCGAATATCTCGCCGCGCCTGACGCTGAACGAGATGTCGTCGACGGCGTGGAACGTGCCGAAGGCCTTCACCAGATGCGATACCTCAATGACAGTCTCTCCAAGTCCCTCTGAAGGATGGGATGTTTGATTAGATAAGGAGGGGCTTGAGGAGGCTCTCAATGGCGGCGGATTGAAGATGTCCCTGAACTCATCCAAGATGGCCTTGGGCGTGCCGACACCCCTTAGCCGTCCATGGTCGAGAAATGCCACGCGCTCGCAGCAGCGTACCTCGTCGAGGTAGGGCGTGGAAGCCACGATGGTGATGCCCTGCTCTTTCAGCGACAGGAGCATCTCCCATAGCTCCTTGCGGCTCACGGGGTCGACACCGGTGGTGGGCTCGTCGAGGAAGAGCACGCTCGGCGAGTGAACCAGCGCACAGGAGAGTGCCAGTTTCTGCTTCATACCGCCCGACAGTGCTCCGGCCTTGCGGTCTTTGAACCGCTCTATCTGCGAGTAGATGGCACGGATTGAGTCGTAGCCCGCCTCGACAGTCGTGCCGAACAGCGTGGCGAAGAACCGCAGGTTCTCTTCGACGGTCAAATCCTGATACAGCGAGAACTTGCCAGGCATGTAGCCCACGTGGCAGCGTACCTCGCGCATCTGGCTGACGACGTCGAAGCCGTTTACCGCTGCCGTGCCAGTCTCTGGCAACAGCAGGGAGCAGAGAATGCGGAACATCGAGGTCTTGCCTGCACCGTCAGGGCCGATGAGTCCGAACACCTCGCCCTTCGAGACCGAGAACGACACGTCGTCAAGTGCCTTCACCTGTCCGTAGTTTTTGCTCACATGATTCACTTCTATTGCATTCATAGCGGCAGCAAATTCTTCACTCTTCACTAAAAAGAGACCTCTCCGTACATACCAATCTTTATATAACCGTCGTTCCTGACGACTATCTTCACGGCATACACCAGGTCGGCTCGCTCGTCGTCGGTCAGGATGGTCTTGGGCGTGAACTCCGAGCGCGAGGAAATCCATGTGACGGTGCCGTCGTACTCCTTCTTCTGCTGGTCGCCATAGTCGGCAAACACCTTCACCCGCTGACCTAACTTGACGGCTTGCAGTTGGGCCGTGGTGACGTAGGCCCGAAGATACATGGCTTGTGTGTCGGCCACCTTGAACAGTGGCTTGCCTGTGGCCACAAATTCGCCCCGCTCCACATATTTCTCTAGCACCAGGCCTTTGGTGGGCGCGGTGACGTGGCATTTGCGGAGCATGTCGCGTAGTTGTTCTATCTGGACGTCTGCTGTCGAAAGTTGAGAGTTGAGAGTTGAGAGTTGAGAGTTGAGGGTTGATACCTGCGCATCCAACTGTTTCTGCAACACCTTCACCTGGCTCGTAGCGTCGTCGAGCATCTTCGAGGGAGCCGCACCGTCAGCTACCAGCTCGCGGTAGCGTTGCTCGTCCTGCCGTGCCTTAGCCAGCTGCTGGCGCGTGGCGGCTATCTGTCGCTCCATGTCTGGCTTCTGGCTCTGATATACCTGTTTGGTGGCTTCCTGCTGCTGTATCTTCAGCCACGTCTGCGTGGTGTCTATCAGACCTACCTCCTGACCAAGGCCGATGCTGTCGCCCTCATTGACGTCGAACGTCAGCAAGGCACCGTTCTGCTCTGCAAATACGGTGGTCTCAGTGGCCTCAAAGGTGCCGGTGGCATCATACGCTTTCTCGCTTTCTCCGCAGGCGGCCATCATCAGGGTCGTGCCTGCCAGTGCCAGTATCTTTCTCATACTCATTCCTAATATTAGTTGTTTGTGGTAAATTTGTTGTCGTAGATTTCCTTCAGCATTTCTATCTCGTGCATCGACTGTTGCACACGGGCAGCGTTCTCCTGGTTAATCTCGCGTAGCAGGTCGTTCACGTCGATGATGCCGTGTGCGAGTTTCGACTCGGCAGCCTTTCTCACAGCCGACCGTAGCTTGATGATCTCATCGTCGTCGGCCATCAGTTTTCGGTATCGGGCTATCTCCTCCTGCTGCTGAATCTGCTCCAGACGGTTGTTGAAGAGGAACACCTCTCGGTTCGACTCCGTCACCTCGCGCTGCAACTTCAGTTTCGCCTTGTCGTTCTTGCGCGTATAGAGTGCACCGATGTTCCAGGTCAGACGGGCACCTATCACGCCGTTCAGACTCCACCGATGGCGCATCATGTCCTCGAACATGTTCATGCCGGGATAACCATAATACCCCTGTGCAAACACGCCAAGCCGAGGCATTAGCGCCGCGTTAAGTCCTCGTTCCTGTGCATCGGCCAATCGCAGCTGGGCATCGAAGAGTCGCATCTCCGGACGGTTAAATGAAGAATGAAAAGTGAAAAGTGAAGAATTTGCTGCCGCCATACCATCCGCAGGCGATTCTTCACTCTTCATTCTTAACTCTTCACTTCTCTGTATTTCCTTCACCTCCATGCCGCAGAATGTCGAGAGCATTGCCGTCAGCATTCGTTTCTGCGACTCTAAGCTGGTGGCCTGCTGAACCACGTTCAGCCGTTCTGCCCTGACGTTCTGCCAGTCGCTCTCTGCCGCCGTGCCGCCTTTCACCATGGCTTGCAGCTTCCGTTCGTTAGCGGCCAGCAGTTCCTGCAGGTCGCGGTTCAGCAGCATCTGCTCTTCCAGCATGAGCAGCGAGAAAAACATCTCGTTCACACGGCGGCGCACGGCATATAGACTCACTTCCGTCTGTGCCGACTGCACGTTGCCCTGCTCACGGGTAATGTTCTTCTGGCTGCTGATGGCACCGCCGTCGTAGACGGTCTGCTGTAGGTCGATGCCTATGCGGTACTGGGCTTTCTTCAGTCCCTGCATGTCGATGCCCATGCCAGTCATCATGGTCTTCATCTCGTCGGGCCATGCCGTCACGTCGCTCTGATAAGTAGCCTGTGCCGAAGCCGATAACTGTGGTAGCCAGCCCTTTTGAATGTTAGCCACCGTCAGCTCTGTGGTCTTCTCGATGAGGCCGTACTGCCGTATTAGCGGATAGTTGCGCTCTGCAGCCCGCTGACATTCGTCGAGCGTCTGGCCCGCGGCCCATGCCGGCAACAGCATCATGATAAATAATATCTTCTTCATTTCCTACTGATATTGTATTTCTGGGTGCAAAAGTACAACTTTTCTGCATTTTACGCATTATCCGCACGAACAAAGAAATGTCCTTTTTGTTCGATTTTGAAATTTAAAGCCGCGCAGCATGGCGAAGTAGTCTATAGTTACGCATGATATGCAAAGAAAAAGGAAACGTGGAAGACCATCCTCCAAATCATCGGCAGCATCATCGCCTCTGTCATCACGGCACTGAGCACCACGAGCTGCATGGGCTACGGCCCGTTCTGAAAATCCTACATGTTTTGGCTTAAACATTTTGAGATTTTCACAATTTTATGTAATTTTGCCCTCGAATGAACAAACAACCGCAACTGATGGATGCGTCGCGCATGCGCGACATCCTAACGCCTCACCTCTCGCAGATACGCGAGCATGTCTTTCTGGACAGCGAGCTGGCAATGGTTCGCGGCGACCACACGGTGTTCAGCCTGCTGATGCGACAGAAGCCGCCCTTCATCATCAACGACCACCGCCTGGGCATCATCCTCAGCGGCGAAGCAGACATCAACTTCAACCTGCAGGACCGCCATCTCACCAGCGGCACACTGGTCTATATCGGTCCAGGCACCATCATCAACCCCAGGCGCCTGTCGCCCGACCTGCGCATATTCGGCATCGGGCTGTTCAGCAATTTCTCCATGCCCTTTGCGCAGGGACAGTTGCCGTCGGCTTTCAACGGTCAGGTGCGCGACTTCCAGCTCTCCGTCGACGAAGCTGATGTTGCCATCGCCCTACAGATTCTCGACACTATCTGGCAGACGGTGCATGCTGCCGACGACTATCACCGTCCCACCGTCGCAGCCCTTGTGGCTGCCCAGATGCACCACTACGACCGTCTGTTTCGTCAGCAGGCAGACCAACAGGCCCGTAGCCGTTCGCGCGAGCAGACCCTCTTCGACCGCTTCCTCCAACTGGTCACCCAGCATTGTACGGAGCATCACCAGATTGACCATTATGCCGAGCGCATGTGTCTGACCGGGCGCTACCTGAGCACCGTCATCCGCCAGGCCAGCGGCACAACGGCCAAAGAATGGATAGACCGTGCACTCATCACTCGCATCAAGATAGAACTGCGCCACACCGACAAGTCGGCAGCACAGATAGCCGACGAGATGCACTTCGCCAATCCCTCGTTCTTCTCAAAATATTTTCGTCGCCTCACCGGTCTGACGCCTGGAGAATACAGAGACTCTATGGATATGTAGCAGGCGTGATTGCTGTGTCTGCGCTTGTAATAATTCTGCGGGTGGTCTCGCTGATATGCCGCTGTGCCACCTCCCTGCGCATGGCCTCTTCTAAGGTGACGGCGGGCGGGTTGATGCATTCTACGTAAGAGAACCCTGCCTGGAGCAGCAGGTCGCGGTCGCTGATGCGGCCTGCTATCAGGCATACGGGCACGCTGCCGCTGTGTCGCAGTATGCCTGCCGGCAGCTTGCCCATCAGTGTCTGGCGGTCGGCAGAGCCTTCGCCGGTGATGACGAGGTCTGCGCCTTCCAGGAGTGCGTCGAAGCGGATGTCTGCGAGCAGCAGGTCTGTTCCTGGCTGGCAGTCGGCATTAAGGTATTGCAAGAAGGCATAGCCCAGTCCGCCGGCGGCGCCGGCTCCCTTGCTTGCGGAACGGTCGTAGCCGAAGTGTCGGGCAGAGACTTCGGCAAAGCGTCGGGCCTGTTCGTCCAGTCGGAGTGCCATGGCCGCCGTGGCTCCCTTTTGCGGGGCGAAGACGCGGGCGGCGCCATGCTCGCCGTAGAGCGGGTTGTCTACGTCGGTGGCTATGGTGAAGCGTACGTTGCCGAGAACTTTGATGC
>Ga0247608_10002035_pt1 | contig 26490 bp, 22 predicted proteins | sample 176DNAGHGlowgp2_FD_193490 | JGI IMG/M metagenome (GOLD analysis project Ga0247608, IMG submission 193490) | Sheep rumen microbial communities from Palmerston North, Manawatu-Wanganui, New Zealand - 1766 DNA GHGlow gp2 | ecosystem: Host-associated > Mammals > Digestive system > Stomach > Rumen ... | reverse complement strand
GGACGCCGTCGCGCGCGCCCGGATCCTCCACCTCGACGGCCACAACGCCGCCGGCGCCATCGCCGCCGCGAAGGTCGCGCGCGAGGCCGGCGTCCTCGTGAACTACGACGCCGGCACGCACCGCGACGGCATGGAGGAGCTGCTCCCGCTCGCCGACCTGCTCGTCTGCTCGGAGGAGTTCATCCTCAGGCTCACCGGCCTCTCCGACGCCGAGGAGTCCGTCCGCGCGGTCTGGGCGAAGTACAAGCCGAAGGTCTGCGGCGCCACGATGGGCGCGCGCGGCTCGATGTGCTTCGACGGCCGAGACTTCGTCCGCTGCCCCGCGTTCCCGGTCGAGAAGGTCGTCGACACGACCGGCTGCGGCGACCTCTTCCACGCCGCCTTCGCGGTCCGCTGGCTCGAGACGCACGACCTGCTCGACTGCCAGCGCTTCGCCGCCGCCACCTCCGCGCTCAAGTGCCGCGGCCTCTCCGGCCGCCCGCCCGCCGCCCCGACCCGCGCCGAGGTCGAGGCGTTCCTGTCCGCCCATCCGAAACCGTGAACCCGATCCGTTCCGAGATCCCCCTGCTCGAGGGCGAGCGCTGGTGGGGCGGCGCCGGCGGCGACGGCGAGCGCCAGCCCTACGGCGCCGGCGACTCGCCGCGCGTCGACCTGCGCACCGCCGGCTTCACGTCCTCGCCGCTTCTCGTCTCCTCGCGCGGGCGCTACGTCTGGAGCGAGCGGCCCTTCGGCTACGAGTTCCGCGGCGGCCGGCTGCTGCTCGACTCGGACGCGGAGCAGATCGCGCCGGTGCGGGCGGGCGAAACGCTCCGCGACGCCTACCTCGCCGCCGCGCGGGCGCACCTGCGCTTCGACGGACGCGTTCCGCCCGACGTCTTCTTCGCCCTCCCCCAGTGGAACAACTGGATCGAGATCTTCCTGCGCGGCGTGAACCAGCGGTCGGCCGACGACTACACGGCCGAGCTCGCGGCGAGCGGGTTCCCCTGCGGCGTCTGCATGATGGACGGCTTCTGGATGTCGCACCAGGGCTCCTACGAGTTCTTCGCGAAGGACTTCCCCGACCCCAAGGGGATGGTCGCCCGCATGCGCGCGCACGGCTGGACGCCGCTCATCTGGACCGCGCACTTCGTCTCCCCCGACAGCCGCGAATACAAGCGCCTGCGCTTCCACGAGAAGCTCGGCGGCCTCGACCACCTCGCCTACCGCGGGGCGCCCGGCTCGCGCGAGGCCGCCGTCGTACGCTGGTGGAGCGGCGTCAGCGCGGTCTACGACCTCACGAAGCCCGAGGCCGCCGCCTTCTACGCGAGGACGCTGCGGGGCTTCGCCGCCGAATACGGCCTCGCGGGGTTCAAGTTCGACGCGGGCGACCCGCGCTTCTTCGTCGAGGACTGCCGCTTCCACGACGAGGCGGCCGAGCCGGTCGACTACGCGCGGCTCTACGCGGAGCTCGCCGCGCGCGAGTTCCCCTACCACGAGATCCGCACGAGCTGGAAGTGCGGCGGCCTGCCGCTCGTCACGCGCCTCAACGACCGCGCCCACGCCTGGACCGGCCCCGGCGCGCAGGACACCGCCATCCCGCAGATCGTCGCGGCGGGCCTCCTCGGCTGCCCGTATTCGGTCGCCGACATGGTCGGCGGCGGGCTCGAGGTCTCGTTCGTCGGGCGGGAGATCGACGAGCGCCTCTTCGTCCGCTCGGCGGCGCTTCAGGCGCTCCTGCCGATGATGCAGTTCTCGGCCGCGCCGTGGCGGCACCTCTCGCCGGAGGGCGTCGCGCTCTGCCGCGCCTTCGCGGACCTGCACGTCGCCTTCGCGCCCTACATCCTCGAGCGCGCGCGCCACGCCGCCGCGACCGGCGAGCCGATCGTCCGCGCGATGGAATACGAGTTCCCGGGCCAGGGCTTCGCGCGCCCGATGCAGCAGTTCATGCTCGGCCCGCGCTGGCTCGTCGCGCCCGTCCTCTCGCCCGACGGCACGGTGGCCGTCGAGCTCCCCGCCGGCCGCTGGCGCGACGACCTCGGCGCCGTCCACGACGGCCCGACGACGCTGCGTCTCTCCGGCGTCCCCCTCTCCCGCCTCCCGCGCTACGAGCTCGTCGGCCCGCCGGCCGCCGGCCGTCCGGGTCAGACCCAGAACGAGAAGTAGAGATAGGCGCCGAGGATCATCGCGGCGTCGGCGGTGGCGAGCAAAGGCAGGGTCATGTTCGTTCTCCCTCCACGGCCCGGCGCCGGAAGGACGCTCGTCGCGTGGTTCGCGGTCAAGTATACGCATTCCCCCGCCCCGGCGCAACCTCTCGCACGCAGTCGTCGGCTCCTCTTGGGTGAGCCCTCCGGGCGAGCCGCCGCGACCTGGCGACCGGCCGACTCGGCGACTTGCTGTTTCCCAAGTCGCCAAGTCGACAAGCCGGCGGCTCCCGTGGGGCAAGCCCTCCAGGCGAGCCTCCGCGCGTGGCGGAGTCCGTCCCGGCGCCAGCCCATTTTGATCCCTTGGCAACTGACTCGCGTTCGGCTCACTTCATGCGCCCGCGTGTGGCGCGACCTTCGCGGCTTTCTTGACGTAACGCCAGGCCATGTTTCAATTCACGCGCCCGCGTGGGGCGCGACTCAGCGAGCCGCAGAGTCCGTCCGCCTCCGCCGGGTTTCAATTCACGTGCCCGCGTGGGGCGCGACGCACGGAGCCGCACAAGGCCGCATCTCTACCACGCGTTTCAATTCACGCGCCCGCGTGGGGCGCGACCGATCTGGATGGTTGTTCTCATGGTTTGTTCAGTTTCAATTCACGCGCCCGCGTGGGGCGCGACGCGGCCCGGCGCACCGCGCAGCTTGCGCCTCGCGTTTCAATTCACGCGCCCGCGTGGGGCGCGACTGGCTCGAGCCCGCCGCTCTGATCCACGACGTCGTTTCAATTCACGCGCCCGCGTGGGGCGCGACGCGGCGCGCTCTGGCCGCTCGCGCAGGCGATCGCGTTTCAATTCACGCGCCCGCGTGGGGCGCGACCCGTGCGCGAGATGCTCGCACCCGCTCCGACGGGTGTTTCAATTCACGCGCCCGCGAGGGGCGCGACTCGTGTCTCCTTGTTTCGGGGTTTCAATCGTCGGTTTCAATTCACGCGCCCGCGTGGGGCGCGACGCGAAGGAGCTGGGCGTCTCCCGCCAGAGCGTCTGGTTTCAATTCACGCGCCCGCGTGGGGCGCGACCGCGGGGACGTAGTAGTAGTCGCCGTCGATCTTGTTTCAATTCACGCGCCCGCGTGGGGCGCGACTCCTCGACATCGCGATAAATGTAGATTGCATTCCTAGTTTCAATTCACGCGCCCGCGTGGGGCGCGACCGCACGCTCGCCGCCGTGCCGGCCGGCATCATCGAGTTTCAATTCACGCGCCCGCGTGGGGCGCGACGCGAGGGCAGAAGCCACGTCCCGGCGCTCGCGGAGTTTCAATTCACGCGCCCGCGTGGGGCGCGACGCATGGCGATCGGCGCGATCGGAGCCTACCAGGAGTTTCAATTCACGCGCCCGCGTGGGGCGCGACGCGAGACCCTGCATGTCGAGGTTCGTGGTGACAATGTTTCAATTCACGCGCCCGCGTGGGGCGCGACCTCCGGCGGGGTGTCCTGCGCGACACACCGCCAGTTTCAATTCACGCGCCCGCGTGGGGCGCGACTCGACCAGCTTTTCGTCCGGCGCGTAATCGTCGCGTTTCAATTCACGCGCCCGCGTGGGGCGCGACCGCGTGCGCGGGCGGAACGAGCCCCGCCTCGCGGAGTTTCAATTCACGCGCCCGCGTGGGGCGCGACATCCTTACCAGTTGCCCTCGGAGACTTCCCGCCATGTTTCAATTCACGCGCCCGCGTGGGGCGCGACTCGCCGTCCCGCCTGGAGTCCATCGGCAAGCGAGCGTTTCAATTCACGCGCCCGCGTGGGGCGCGACCAACCCCAACCCCGCCACACGCCATGTCCGAACCAGTTTCAATTCACGCGCCCGCGTGGGGCGCGACTCTCCTTTGCGACGGCGTCTTCCAGTTCCTCGACCCGTTTCAATTCACGCGCCCGCGTGGGGCGCGACCGGCTTGACTTCGACCTGCTCCAGCATCGCCTTGTTTCAATTCACGCGCCCGCGTGGGGCGCGACGCTCATCGTGTCGTGGTTGTTAGGTGGTGGATGAAGAGTTTCAATTCACGCGCCCGCGTGGGGCGCGACGGCAACCTTGCCGAGCGCCATCGCGCCGACGGTGTTTCAATTCACGCGCCCGCGTGGGGCGCGACTAGCCGGCTCCGGATGCACGTTGCACGCGAACGTTTCAATTCACGCGCCCGCGTGGGGCGCGACAGTCCTGGAGCTTCAGCTTCGGCGTTTCGCGCGGGTTTCAATTCACGCGCCCGCGTGGGGCGCGACCTCAACGGCGCCATGATCCCGTGCACGTGGAGCGTTTCAATTCACGCGCCCGCGTGGGGCGCGACCCTGCGCCGCGCTTCGCCTCCTCGGCCCCCTTCTTGTTTCAATTCACGCGCCCGCGTGGGGCGCGACCCAGAGCCCGGCCCGCTTGGCGTCCGAGACCGTGTTTCAATTCACGCGCCCGCGTGGGGCGCGACCGTTGTCCGTCTCGCCCGACTGCTCGACCTCGCAGTTTCAATTCACGCGCCCGCGTGGGGCGCGACAACGGCAAGCCCTTCGCGTTTGTCCGGTGCGCGTTTCAATTCACGCGCCCGCGTGGGGCGCGACCAGAAACTCCGGTCGGTATTTGAAGGGGAACCGACGTTTCAATTCACGCGCCCGCGTGGGGCGCGACACAGGTTGCCCGCGGAGACTTCCCATGCAAACCGTTTCAATTCACGCGCCCGCGTGGGGCGCGACACGGGACGCCTAATTCTGGTTCTTCTTTTCTTCGGTTTCAATTCACGCGCCCGCGTGGGGCGCGACAAGAAGGAGTCGCCGCCGTATGTGCGGCTCAAGAAGTTTCAATTCACGCGCCCGCGTGGGGCGCGACGGCATGGCTCCGTTGGCTGATTCCCTCGCGTCGTTTCAATTCACGCGCCCGCGTGGGGCGCGACCGAGGCGGAGGTCTAAGGCGCGGAGGCGGGCATTGTTTCAATTCACGCGCCCGCGTGGGGCGCGACAAGGATGACGTTGTCAAGAATGCTCATTTTAAGGTTTCAATTCACGCGCCCGCGTGGGGCGCGACCCTCGCTCAGACCTTGCACGATCTCGACGGCCATGTTTCAATTCACGCGCCCGCGTGGGGCGCGACCTCGAGATACCCACGGCGTTGTCCCTTCTCGTCGTTTCAATTCACGCGCCCGCGTGGGGCGCGACTACTATGCACCTGCAGACCCTCCCAACGTAGACCAGTTTCAATTCACGCGCCCGCGTGGGGCGCGACCGTAGACCAGAAGTCATACTCCTGCCGAACGATGCAGTTTCAATTCACGCGCCCGCGTGGGGCGCGACGATCCGCCTCCCGCCCCCGACATCCTCGAACTCGCGTTTCAATTCACGCGCCCGCGTGGGGCGCGACCTGGGGCCTCGGCGAGCGCGAGGACTCCGCGATCGTTTCAATTCACGCGCCCGCGTGGGGCGCGACCCACCCGGCCAGAGCGCAGAGCGCGAAGATGTAGTTTCAATTCACGCGCCCGCGTGGGGCGCGACGAGGTTGTGACGTGGCGACCGTAAACCGTCCGACGTTTCAATTCACGCGCCCGCGTGGGGCGCGACGCGCAGGCCGGCGTCTCCTCCGAGCAGCTGCAGTTTCAATTCACGCGCCCGCGTGGGGCGCGACGCTCGCGGGCCGGCGCGGGGCGCCGCCCTCGTAGTTTCAATTCACGCGCCCGCGTGGGGCGCGACGAGAGGACGGCGGGCATTGCTAGGCGTCGGTCGGTTTCAATTCACGCGCCCGCGTGGGGCGCGACGATCGTGCAGAGTCTGAGCAACGGAAGTCCAACGTTTCAATTCACGCGCCCGCGTGGGGCGCGACGTGTGCTTCATCTATCCGGAGCCGATCGTCGTGGTTTCAATTCACGCGCCCGCGTGGGGCGCGACTTTCGTCGGCCTTTTCATGGCTTGGCGGTATGTGTTTCAATTCACGCGCCCGCGTGGGGCGCGACGGCGCGCCGGCGTGCCGAGCAGATCGAGCGCAAGTTTCAATTCACGCGCCCGCGTGGGGCGCGACCGGCGCGCCGCTAGGGCCCGTGGCGGGGTCCGGTGTTTCAATTCACACGCCCGCGTGGGGCGCGACAAGCGCCGTGTTCGACCTGATCAAGCGCAAGCGCGTTTCAATTCACGCGCCCGCGTGGGGCGCGACCTTCGCGGAAAGTTCGGCCTCGCTCTTGTTTCGCGTTTCAATTCACGCGCCCGCGTGGGGCGCGACCCTTCTTCGCAATCCGGGCGCGCTCCTTCTCGGAGTTTCAATTCACGCGCCCGCGTGGGGCGCGACCGCGACGCGGACGGCAGGATGCACTACGACGTGTTTCAATTCACGCGCCCGCGTGGGGCGCGACCGAGGAAACGATGATGTTGTTCAACCGCCCACGTTTCAATTCACGCGCCCGCGTGGGGCGCGACTTGCGGACAAAAGCGATGTTGCCCAACTGTCGCGTTTCAATTCACGCGCCCGCGTGGGGCGCGACCATTTGTTTTGTCCTTGTTGTTATGCGGGGCGGTTTCAATTCACGCGCCCGCGTGGGGCGCGACACCCGCGCCCGCGGCGCCTCGTGAGCACCGACCTCTGGTTTCAATTCACGCGCCCGCGTGGGGCGCGACCCTCGGTCCGGTCGTGGATCGGTAGAACGTGGTTGTTTCAATTCACGCGCCCGCGTGGGGCGCGACTGATGTCGGCCGCGCTCGTGTCGCCGAAGGAGCGGTTTCAATTCACGCGCCCGCGTGGGGCGCGACGATCGGAGCACGCGAGCCGAGCGCAAGCCCGAGGGTTTCAATTCACGCGCCCGCGTGGGGCGCGACGCAGTACAAGACGCACGCCGAACGCCAGGCCGAGTTTCAATTCACGCGCCCGCGTGGGGCGCGACGCTTCGCCCTCGCCGAGGCGATGCGCCGCAACCCGTTTCAATTCACGCGCCCGCGTGGGGCGCGACGGATTCGTGGGGATTTGTGGGGATTTCTGGGGGCGTTTCAATTCACGCGCCCGCGTGGGGCGCGACAAATGGCGGCGATCATTGTCCTCCCGAAGATTGCGTTTCAATTCACGCGCCCGCGTGGGGCGCGACGGCCGACGCCGTGGCGGGGTAAACGAAAGGACGCGTTTCAATTCACGCGCCCGCGTGGGGCGCGACGCGACGCACCCGCAGAAGCGGACGAAGAGGAGGAGTTTCAATTCACGCGCCCGCGTGGGGCGCGACACGGCCTCCCGGCCGACCGGCGCGGCATCGCCGCGTTTCAATTCACGCGCCCGCGTGGGGCGCGACTAGAAAGCACAACCCATGCAAACCAAATACACCGAGTTTCAATTCACGCGCCCGCGTGGGGCGCGACACTTGTCTTTGGCTTCGTCATCTTCCCCTCCTCATGTTTCAATTCACGCGCCCGCGTGGGGCGCGACTGGGCTAGAGACGTCCACCGGATCGTCGAGGGGTTTCAATTCACGCGCCCGCGTGGGGCGCGACCTAAGTGGGTCAATCCGCGTGTGTTCGCGAAATGTTTCAATTCACGCGCCCGCGTGGGGCGCGACGTTGCCGGCGCCGCGGATCCACCAGAAGAAATTGTTTCAATTCACGCGCCCGCGTGGGGCGCGACACGGCCTCCCCGCCGACCGCCGCGGAATCGCGGCGTTTCAATTCACGCGCCCGCGTGGGGCGCGACCAACGCGCTCAACATGTTCGGCCTCTCCGCCGGGTTTCAATTCACGCGCCCGCGTGGGGCGCGACAAGTTGCCTATCCTCGAAAGCCTCGTTCTCGCTGAGTTTCAATTCACGCGCCCGCGTGGGGCGCGACGACAATGGGGGTCTTAGACGTGACCTTGAGACGTTTCAATTCACGCGCCCGCGTGGGGCGCGACAGCGGCATTTCTTCTCCTTCCATGACCGATGCCGTTTCAATTCACGCGCCCGCGTGGGGCGCGACCGGTTTGGTTTGAGTGCGGAGTTGTCGAGGGCTGTTTCAATTCACGCGCCCGCGTGGGGCGCGACTCGGGATCATAAGAGGAAGCTTGCGCCAAGTAGTTTCAATTCCCGCGCCCGCGTGGGGCGCGACGTCCTGCGCGAGGACGAGGCCGAGGGCGGCGCAGTTTCAATTCACGCGCCCGCGTGGGGCGCGACCCGCCGGCGGCGTTGAACGGCTCCGCAACCGAGTAGTTTCAATTCACGCGCCCGCGTGGGGCGCGACGACGGATGCTCACCATGCTCGCCGCCGAGGCCGAGTTTCAATTCACGCGCCCGCGTGGGGCGCGACGAAGGCGTCCTCGAGAAACTGCTGATTGTCCTCGTTTCAATTCACGCGCCCGCGTGGGGCGCGACGCCCGCGGCGTTGAACGGCTCCGCCACCGAATAGTTTCAATTCACGCGCCCGCGTGGGGCGCGACATGAGTGGACGCGCGACGCGAGCGGGACGACAGGGTTTCAATTCACGCGCCCGCGTGGGGCGCGACGCAATGTGGACGCGCTTGGTGCCCTCGAAGCGCTGGTTTCAATTCACGCGCCCGCGTGGGGCGCGACCAGGTCGGATGGCGTGGCGCCGTCAGCCGCGAAGTTTCAATTCACGCGCCCGCGTGGGGCGCGACGCGCTTCGCGCGCCTCTGCCAGCTCGCCGACGAGGTTTCAATTCACGCGCCCGCGTGGGGCGCGACTAGCACTCCCCATGCCAAAACCTAACCGATTAGTTTCAATTCACGCGCCCGCGTGGGGCGCGACAGGTGCGCCCCGTGAACATCGAGAGCAGCGACGGGTTTCAATTCACGCGCCCGCGTGGGGCGCGACCTGCGGTTGCGGTTCTTCTTCGAGTAGGGGTTGTTTCAATTCACGCGCCCGCGTGGGGCGCGACTAGTGGCCGACGATCGCGCCGGTCTGGCCGGGGAAGTTTCAATTCACGCGCCCGCGTGGGGCGCGACCGCGAAGAGTGTGCAGTTCGTCTTGAATCGATTGTTTCAATTCACGCGCCCGCGTGGGGCGCGACGTATCTATGAAAGTCGAGTTTCATAACCATTCCAGTTTCAATTCACGCGCCCGCGTGGGGCGCGACGCGCGCACCTTAGCGCCGGGCAACCAGTGAGACGGTTTCAATTCACGCGCCCGCGTGGGGCGCGACTTTTGCCCGTATTCGCCCCATCGAGTCCACAAAGAGTTTCAATTCACGCGCCCGCGTGGGGCGCGACGTTGCGATAAGAAAATCCTTGCTCGATGATCGGTTTCAATTCACGCGCCCGCGTGGGGCGCGACTTGCCGGTGCCCCTGCCGGACTTGTGGCGCGGCGTTTCAATTCACGCGCCCGCGTGGGGCGCGACGACGGGCTGGTCGGGAACGGGCGGGAGCGCGGAGTTTCAATTCACGCGCCCGCGTGGGGCGCGACCTGCGGCGCGCGAGTCCATCGAATAGCCGGCGCGGTTTCAATTCACGCGCCCGCGTGGGGCGCGACGCGCCTGCACCGCCGTCAGCTCCCGCATCGTCGTTTCAATTCACGCGCCCGCGTGGGGCGCGACTGGACCTACCCGACCATGCCGGCCGTTGACGAAGTTTCAATTCACGCGCCCGCGTGGGGCGCGACCCCCCGCCGCACCTCTTGAAACCGAGAAACACGGTTTCAATTCACGCGCCCGCGTGGGGCGCGACCCATGTCGGTCGGCTGCACCGGCGTCTCCCTCGCGTTTCAATTCACGCGCCCGCGTGGGGCGCGACCGAGCTCCAGACCTCCCTCGAGGCCGCCCGCGCAGGTTTCAATTCACGCGCCCGCGTGGGGCGCGACGCGCGGCGTCCGCGATCCTCGCAATTTCGCGCTTGTTTCAATTCACGCGCCCGCGTGGGGCGCGACGCCGTCGCCTGGGTCGTCCACGGCGCCGGGCGGTTTCAATTCACGCGCCCGCGTGGGGCGCGACCTCGACGACCTCGTCGTCCAGTGCATCTACGAGGGTTTCAATTCACGCGCCCGCGTGGGGCGCGACGCCGTCCTACCTCACCCACGACGCGGGCACGGAAGTTTCAATTCACGCGCCCGCGTGGGGCGCGACCGTGGCTATCCGACGAGGTCGTCCGCCTCTCCGTAGTTTCAATTCACGCGCCCGCGTGGGGCGCGACCTTCGGGCAGTTCTTGCAGACCTTGGCGATCTTGTTTCAATTCACGCGCCCGCGTGGGGCGCGACACGACTGTGTAGGCTACCTTGTCGCGCGGGGCCCAGTTTCAATTCACGCGCCCGCGTGGGGCGCGACCGAGGTGATCGGCCTCTCCGGCGAGCGGCTCGTGTTTCAATTCACGCGCCCGCGTGGGGCGCGACGTCCCGTCCGATCACGGGGCAGCCGCCTCGGAGCGGTTTCAATTCACGCGCCCGCGTGGGGCGCGACTCCATCCCGGCATCCAATTCGTGAGTAAGCCGGTTTCAATTCACGCGCCCGCGTGGGGCGCGACGCCTGCCGCGGCGTTTTCGGCGCCGGGGGTCGACTCGTTTCAATTCACGCGCCCGCGTGGGGCGCGACGCACGGCGGTGTAGGGCTTGTCGTCGGCAGGGCGGTTTCAATTCACGCGCCCGCGTGGGGCGCGACGTGGGGACGAAGACGTCCCTTGCGCGCGTCGGGTTTCAATTCACGCGCCCGCGTGGGGCGCGACCCTCGCGCGCAACACCGAACAGGCGGGCGGCGTGTTTCAATTCACGCGCCCGCGTGGGGCGCGACGTCGCGCTCGGCAATACGACGGAGGACGGCGACTGGTTTCAATTCACGCGCCCGCGTGGGGCGCGACCCGGGCGCAGACGTCGGCGAGCTCGCGCCCGGCGAGGTTTCAATTCACGCGCCCGCGTGGGGCGCGACACGCTCTGGCTCCAGGAGGCGGACCCCGCCGCGTTTCAATTCACGCGCCCGCGTGGGGCGCGACGAATACGACCGCGCGATGCCGTCCGGCGACGCCTGGTTTCAATTCACGCGCCCGCGTGGGGCGCGACGAGCTGCGAGGCGCGGAGGCGCCGGCGCGGCTGGTTTCAATTCACGCGCCCGCGTGGGGCGCGACCACGTAGTCGACCGTCGCGCCGTAGCGCGACGGTTTCAATTCACGCGCCCGCGTGGGGCGCGACATCGAGGGCCCGCTCAAGGAGTGGGTCGACGGCGCGTTTCAATTCACGCGCCCGCGTGGGGCGCGACGCGACCTGGATATTAAAGCGAAGATTGCGGATGATGTTTCAATTCACGCGCCCGCGTGGGGCGCGACGCAAAGATCGCGGAGAGCCGCAACAACATCAAGGTTTCAATTCACGCGCCCGCGTGGGGCGCGACTGGAGCTCGTGGATTTTTTTGCCCGATGCCGATTGGTTTCAATTCACGCGCCCGCGTGGGGCGCGACGCGTTCTCATAACATGCAGGTGCGAGTGAGGATGTTTCAATTCACGCGCCCGCGTGGGGCGCGACTCCCGTTTGGTTCGAGTGTGGTGTCGAGGGCTGTTTCAATTCACGCGCCCGCGTGGGGCGCGACGCTTTGTCGATTACTCCTGGTTATACGTCGTTTGTTTCAATTCACGCGCCCGCGTGGGGCGCGACATGTACATCTTCCACTCATACTTTGCGAGCAGAAGTTTCAATTCACGCGCCCGCGTGGGGCGCGACCAGGCGACACCAATGTTAATCGGTGCATCCCAGTTTCAATTCACGCGCCCGCGTGGGGCGCGACAACGAGCAAGTCTTGAACGAAGGGTGCGGACTGTTTCAATTCACGCGCCCGCGTGGGGCGCGACGCGGAATACCGCCATTCGTACCCGCTCCAGTGGAGTTTCAATTCACGCGCCCGCGTGGGGCGCGACCCCGCGCCTTCGACGAACGACGCCGTCGTGGTGTTTCAATTCACGCGCCCGCGTGGGGCGCGACCCGCTGTATTAGCGTCCTCCTGAGCGATAGCCGAGTTTCAATTCACGCGCCCGCGTGGGGCGCGACAATCGCCGCACGATCATCCTGCTTGACGAGGCCTTGTTTCAATTCACGCGCCCGCGTGGGGCGCGACGGGAACACTTCGACGGACACTTGCGCTAATTCGCGTTTCAATTCACGCGCCCGCGTGGGGCGCGACCTTTTAACGAGTCCGTAACGGCGCGCGCTCCAGTTTCAATTCACGCGCCCGCGTGGGGCGCGACCACGATGATCGCCGTGTCTCGCGAGAAGATCGGTTTCAATTCACGCGCCCGCGTGGGGCGCGACACACGATCTCGCGAAGAGTGTGCAAGTCATCTTGTTTCAATTCACGCGCCCGCGTGGGGCGCGACAGTCTTGCCGGCGTTCGCGCCTTCGGTGGCCGTGTTTCAATTCACGCGCCCGCGTGGGGCGCGACGAGGACGGGACGGCGATAGGCCGGCCACAGGTGTTTCAATTCACGCGCCCGCGTGGGGCGCGACAACGATAGCGGTGCGGGTTGCTAACTCCACCAGTTTCAATTCACGCGCCCGCGTGGGGCGCGACCGCGATTTGCTGATGATGCTTCGCAATCTCAGTAATGTTTCAATTCACGCGCCCGCGTGGGGCGCGACCCGCACCTCCGCGGAGCTTGCGCCACGCGAACGGTTTCAATTCACGCGCCCGCGTGGGGCGCGACGCGACGGCGGCGCCGGCCGCGACGGCGGTCGCGCCGTTTCAATTCACGCGCCCGCGTGGGGCGCGACGTGAGGTTGGCGTGGATCGCGTCGCCGATGTCGCGGTTTCAATTCACGCGCCCGCGTGGGGCGCGACCCGCCGCGCCGCCGCTCTCTCGCCAGTCTCTTCCCGTTTCAATTCACGCGCCCGCGTGGGGCGCGACGCGACGTTGAGGAAAACGGCGTCGTTCATCGTGTTTCAATTCACGCGCCCGCGTGGGGCGCGACGAGGTTGGCGTGGATCGCGTCGCCGATGTCGCGGTTTCAATTCACGCGCCCGCGTGGGGCGCGACGCGCTTGTGGCCCACTCCGAACGCCCGCGACTGGTTTCAATTCACGCGCCCGCGTGGGGCGCGACTGAAGCCGGGGCGGAGCGCGGCGCGGGAGCCGGAGTTTCAATTCACGCGCCCGCGTGGGGCGCGACGACGCTTTCTTTTTTTTGTCTTAGGGAAGTTTTGTTTCAATTCACGCGCCCGCGTGGGGCGCGACATGAACGCGCTCAAGTGCGCCGCGGACTTCCTCGTTTCAATTCACGCGCCCGCGTGGGGCGCGACGTATCCTCTGTCGCAAAGGCGGCGGCGGCTCGTGAGTTTCAATTCACGCGCCCGCGTGGGGCGCGACAATGGGAATGAAACGCTACGGGAGTGAATCGCTAGTTTCAATTCACGCGCCCGCGTGGGGCGCGACCCGATTGTTCGCGGGTTCGGTCAGACTCGATCCAGGTTTCAATTCACGCGCCCGCGTGGGGCGCGACTGCGAGGCTGCTCTCTCCGCATGACGAAAGGCAGTTTCAATTCACGCGCCCGCGTGGGGCGCGACCGGCGCTCTGCGTCCAGTCGGCGCGGAGGAGAGCGGTTTCAATTCACGCGCCCGCGTGGGGCGCGACTTGACCATCTCGCGTCTGGCGGTTGCGTTCGGACGTTTCAATTCACGCGCCCGCGTGGGGCGCGACGCAACTTCCCGAAACCAAAAACACGAAAGGACCCAGTTTCAATTCACGCGCCCGCGTGGGGCGCGACGAGGAGCCGACGGGAGCTGGACGATCGCCGCCACGTTTCAATTCACGCGCCCGCGTGGGGCGCGACGAGCGCGCCGGGCGGGGCGATGCGGCGATCCGAGTTTCAATTCACGCGCCCGCGTGGGGCGCGACCACGTATAGCGAGGCGTCTCGTTATACGTGCCAGTTTCAATTCACGCGCCCGCGTGGGGCGCGACCAAACTCGGTCAAGACGTGTGGTTCATCGCTCAGTTTCAATTCACGCGCCCGCGTGGGGCGCGACGAGCCGCAATCATCCTCGTCCGGAAACGGGCAAGTTTCAATTCACGCGCCCGCGTGGGGCGCGACTCCATTGCATCTACAGCAACTCCAGAAGGGCTCGTTTCAATTCACGCGCCCGCGTGGGGCGCGACACCTGCGTCGCCATGGAAATTTCGCATATCCTCGTTTCAATTCACGCGCCCGCGTGGGGCGCGACCGGCGCGGATGGCCTAACACCACAACCGAAAGAAAGTTTCAATTCACGCGCCCGCGTGGGGCGCGACGAACCTAAGCGGTTAGATTCTCACAATTGAGAAGTTTCAATTCACGCGCCCGCGTGGGGCGCGACGTTGTGCTTTACTGCGCCCCATGCCGCGAGACATGTTTCAATTCACGCGCCCGCGTGGGGCGCGACGGTCTTACCCGCGTTCGAGCCCTCGGTCGCGGTGTTTCAATTCACGCGCCCGCGTGGGGCGCGACAAAGCCGTCCTCGAGAAACTGCTGGACGTCCGTGTTTCAATTCACGCGCCCGCGTGGGGCGCGACGCCAGGCCGCCGACGGTGACGCACTTGTAGCCCTTGTTTCAATTCACGCGCCCGCGTGGGGCGCGACGAATCAACTACTGAAGTCAAATCAGCAATTGCAGTTTCAATTCACGCGCCCGCGTGGGGCGCGACTCTTGACCCACGTCGTCTTTCCAGCCCCGCGCGGGTTTCAATTCACGCGCCCGCGTGGGGCGCGACGGCATCATCCAGACCGGCGCGACGGGAGACAGCACGTTTCAATTCACGCGCCCGCGTGGGGCGCGACGAGTCAATCCGAGATAGACGCCGAAACGGACAGTTTCAATTCACGCGCCCGCGTGGGGCGCGACGTAGTCGCTGAATACGGCGTCGAAATCGTGCAGTTTCAATTCACGCGCCCGCGTGGGGCGCGACGTTCCGCAGGCGATGCGGACGCGACCGTCCGCCGGTTTCAATTCACGCGCCCGCGTGGGGCGCGACGACTCAATCTTCTCAGTAAGGGAAGACTCGACAGTTTCAATTCACGCGCCCGCGTGGGGCGCGACCCGACGGCGACGCGACGGACGGGGGTGATGTCGGTTTCAATTCACGCGCCCGCGTGGGGCGCGACCGACGTGGACGCGCTTGGTGCCCTCGAAGCGCTGGTTTCAATTCACGCGCCCGCGTGGGGCGCGACCGGTGCGAGCGTCGAGGAACGCGCCGACGGGACCGTTTCAATTCACGCGCCCGCGTGGGGCGCGACGCGGTTGTTCGCAATCCTCGCTCTTTTACTGCAACGGTTTCAATTCACGCGCCCGCGTGGGGCGCGACGCAAGGGTTTGATTCCCGGTGGTAAGATCGCCGTGTTTCAATTCACGCGCCCGCGTGGGGCGCGACGAAACTTGCGCCGGACACTCTCACGGACATCAATGTTTCAATTCACGCGCCCGCGTGGGGCGCGACCGAGCGCGTCCGAGCAGGGGGTCGCGCTCGCGGGTTTCAATTCACGCGCCCGCGTGGGGCGCGACCCCCGTGAACGCAGCCGCGCTCCGCGAGGCGCTGTTTCAATTCACGCGCCCGCGTGGGGCGCGACCGCAGTAGCCCTTGTGGTGTCGCAACGACGCAGTTTCAATTCACGCGCCCGCGTGGGGCGCGACCCTGGGCGTCAAGCTGCGGCCGCTCTGCCGCGCCATGTTTCAATTCACGCGCCCGCGTGGGGCGCGACGTAGAATCCCCCGCCACACACGGCAACTTATAAGGTTTCAATTCACGCGCCCGCGTGGGGCGCGACTTCGGCCCCTAGCCGGGAATGCTCTGATGTGCGTTTCAATTCACGCGCCCGCGTGGGGCGCGACGCGGACGCCGTGGCGGGGTAAACACAAAAACACGTTTCAATTCACGCGCCCGCGTGGGGCGCGACCCGCTCTGACTTCTCTTCAGACGGGGGTTACCGGTTTCAATTCACGCGCCCGCGTGGGGCGCGACGTAAACGTGCGGGGGTTGCGCACAACGGCGTCGTTTCAATTCACGCGCCCGCGTGGGGCGCGACAACTGTCGTTGTATCAAATTTCGTTTCTGTCACGTTTCAATTCACGCGCCCGCGTGGGGCGCGACCAAAAGCCGTGGACTCGCCCTCAGCGAAGGCGGGTTTCAATTCACGCGCCCGCGTGGGGCGCGACGAAACTAAGCCGTTCGGTTTCTCAATTCTGAGTTTCAATTCACGCGCCCGCGTGGGGCGCGACGGAGTGAAGTCTATCACACGTATGGGAGTGGATTCAACGGGGGTTTTCCGCGAACCCTCGACGGGAATGGTGCTTTTGTTCGATTGTCAAGGAACGAAAGTGCTGCAAGCGATTGGAAAGCACAGTGTTGCAGATTCCGCGAAGGGCTCCGACGTGAGACGTGAGCTTCGGGTTCGCGGAATCCTAGAGGAGCAGAGGCTGTTCGAGGTCGGGTGCGGGTTTGGCGCCGACGTGCTCGATGCGCGCTGCGTAGTTGTCTCCGAGGTTGTAGTAGCGGAGGCTGTCGGTCTCCGGCTCGAAGATGTCCTCCAGCTCGGCCTTGAGTTTCACCCACTGCGCCGGGTCCACGTTGCACTCGAACACGGAGTTCTGGACGCGGACGCCCCAGTCCTGGCACGCCTTGGCGATCTGCCGCAGGCGCCGCCTGCCGGCCTTGTCGACGGTCGAAACGTCGTAGCTGACGAGCATGAGCATGGCGAGCTCCTATTTGAGCAGGAACGGCGGATAGGCGTCGAGGTCGCCGCGCAGGTGCCGCGCGAGCAGGAGCGCCTGGACGTAGGGAAGAAGCCCGATTTCCACCTTCTCGCCGAGGAACGGGTGGAGGATCGTCTCCTGTTTCTTCTTCTGCCACGCGAGCAGGACGGTCTTGCGCGCCGCCTCCGTCATTTCGACGGCGCCGCTTTCCGATGTCTTGAAGTCCTTCGGTCCGAGCTGCTGCAGGTTGACGAGCGAGAGCGCGGCGCGGTCCGCGAGCGGCGCGCGGAACTCCTCCATGAGGTCGAGCGCGAGGCTGTCCCGCCCCGGACGCGGCGCGTGGAGAAAGCCGATCTGCGGATCGAGCCCGACGCTTTCGAGCGCGCCCGCGCAGTCGTGCGCGAGCAGCGTGTAGTGGAACGAGAGGAGCGCGTTCATCGGGTCGAGCGGCGGTCGGCGGTTGCGCCCCCGGATGGCGAAGGCATCGCGCTGCGCCACGAGCAGTCCGTTGAACGCCTCGAAGTAGCGCGCGGCCGCGTCGCCCTCCACGCCTCGGACGCCATCCGTCCCGGCCGCCTTCCGCAGCTGCGGAACGAGCGCCGCGAGCTCGATCACGGCGTGCGAACACGCCGGATCGTCGCCGTGGTCGCGGAGTCGCCGCTGCAGAACGGTGCGCGCATTGAGGATCTTTCCCGCGACGAAGCTCGCGGCGAGGTCCCGCGCGTGCTGCGGATCGCCCGCCGCCTTCATCTGCGCGATGCGCAGCAGCACGTTCCCCGAAACCGGCCCCGCGACGCGGGCGAGGAAACGGCCGTGCTCCGAAAGGAAGCTCACGTGGACGCCCCGCTCGCCGCACAGACCGAGCAGGAACGGACTGCACAGCACGTTGCCGAAGCACACGATGCCGGACAGCGTGTGGATCGGAATCCGTGCGACGACAGTGCGATCCCGCTCCACGACGACGGTCTCGCCCTCCTGCCGGAGATACGAGCCCTGCGTCTGGACGTAGAGGATGTTGAGGAGCTTCTTCATGCGACAACCCCTTCCAGTTCGCGTTTCAGCCACGCCCGCGCCGAGCGGTGCGAGGCGACGAGCTTCGGCCGGCACTCTTCGACGAGGGAACAGGAGGCACACCACTTGCCGAACGACGGTTCAGGCGTCTCGCCCGATTCGATCAAGGCGCGAACGCCTCGCGCCGCATCCTCGGTGAGGCGGCGGAGCTCCGCGTTGAACAGAACGTCAGTTCGGCGCCGCGGTTCTCCGTAGAAGAGCGCCCCTGCGGGGATCGAAACACCGAGCATTTCCTCCAGACAGATCGCCTGGGCGCAGAGCTGGACCTCGTCCGCGCGGTGCGATTTGGGCTTCCCCCGCTTGTACTCGACGGGAAACGGCTTCCAGAATCCGGACAAGCCCGGAAGCGGCACGGCAACCGTTTCGCCGTCATCGTCTCGCGCCGCATCCGCGCGGTGGAACTCCACCATGTCGGCGACTCCCCAAACGCCGAGCCGACGGGAAACGAGCCGAACGGCCGTCGCCTGCCGCAGATCGCGCCGCGTTTCGCTCTTTCGCTCGTCGACCCGCTCGTGGAGCACACGCCCCGAGGCCGTCAGCCGATTCTCCGACCAGGCTCGTTCCAGGTGGATGAGCGCGCACTGCCGCCTGCAGAACAGCCAGTGCTGCAAGGCGGAGAGCATGACGAGCGACTCATCGGTGGAGGAAACCATCGGAAACGGATATTCCTCCCTCTGCGCGGTTCGCGCCGCGCAGAGGGAGGAACGCACCTACTTCACTTCGATATGGACACCCGAAGGAAGCATGTCGGACGACGGAACATCCACCTTGTAGTCCGCAAACTTGCGGGGAACGGCAACGCCGTCCTTCTTCTCGATCTTCACAAGATCGAAAAGCCGGCTAGACGGCGCATTGCCAAGAGCCGTGTCATGCTTGAAGACGATCAACTTCTGCGTCGCCATCATCCCGCGGGCGGCGGAATGGTCCTGGTCGAACATGCCGACGAGAGCTTCCCAGAGAAGCGCGAGATCCTCTTCGGAGAAACCCGTCTGCTTTGCAAGCGCGGGCGAGACGAAGCCATAGGCGACATAGAGACCGTAGGGTACCGTGTTCTTGCGGCCCATCGTCCGGTTGTCGCCGCTCTGCTTCTCCGCCTCGGCTTCGGTCGCGACGGCCATGCGGGTAATGGAGTGCTCGGATGTGACAACCGGATCGACGGATCTGCCGAATGTCAGCTGGACGGGACCGCGCACCTGGCCCGCATTGGCACCCGTAGACATGACGGCACCGAAGGTCCGTATGTCAAAGAAGTCCTGGCAGAGCTTGTCGCGGGCACGGAGAACTTCCGATCCCTGCCCCTGACCAGCCTTGTTACGCTTCTTTCCGTCCGCTTCGTTTGATGGTGCCTTTTCGAGGTCTATTCCGAGATCCGCGTAGGCTTTCTCGATCTGCTGGTTGAGAATGGCCTTCTCCTTGACGAAGATATCGCACCCCGGGACGCCGTCCCTGACGATCTGGACGTAGTTCCTGACCTTGCGCTTGAGACAGACATCCGTGACAAGCCCTTCTCCGGTCTCCGTGTCGACGCGGGGAAGGTTTCCGGCGTCGGGGTCGCCGTTGGGGTTGCCGTCCTTCACGTCGAAGAGGAGCATGAAGTCGTAGCGGTTCTTGAGTTCGGTAGCCATGGTGGTTTCCTTTTGGTTTGTGGGTTAAACGGTTGCAGGGGTTGCGGCGTCCGCCGGCGTTTCGTCCTTTTTCGCGTTGCGCTGGTGGTAGTAGCCGATGGCGAACATCCCCTGCTCTTCGAGCGAAAGATGCGCTGGGAATGCGGCCAGGCCGGAGACGATCTCCTCGACCTGCTTCTCGAGCCAGATTCGCAGACCTTTCTTGTCGGCGTCCAGCTTGGACAGGTGGTGGCCGGAAAGCCGCATCAGATTTCCGAACACGGCTGCCGGCGTGGCGGAGGCCGAGGCGTAGAATCGGTCGCGAATGGTGGCGTTGATGCCGGGATTCGCCGCCAGCTGGATCTTCTCCAGCACAGCGAAGAGTCGGCCGAGACGGTAGCCGACGTCGGTGTTGTCTTTGTCGAGGCTCATGGTGAGTTTCCTTTCGTAGTTGCGGTTGAGAAATGCCTTGATGAGCTTGGCCCTTGGATAGGTGATGTCGCGCTCGGACTTGATGCGAACGATCGCGGCCGGAAGAAGCGATGCCGGAAGCGGCGTCCCGTCGAGGATGCTCCGCATCACGGCGCCGGCGAGGTTGGGCGGCACGTTCTCGCTCTTTCCAAGCGGCGCGATCGAACAAAGCAACCGCCAGAGGGAAAGATGCTCGCGATCCTTCGGCCCGTGCACGATACGAAGACTCTCGAACCAGTCGGCGAAGCGCTTCTCCATTTCTGCGACCGTTCCTTCGTGCCAGAAGCGAACGGCTATGCGCGCGGCATTGGGCGAGAGACCGAGAACATAGAAGCGCGTGGTGCCGCCATCGTGGACGTAGGCGCCCGACCGAACGGAACCAAGGAGTCGCTCCACGGCATCGACGCCGCGATCGGGGTCATCCTTCTGGGGTTCACGGAAAAGATCGGCGAATTCATCTTCAAGGGTGCTCTTCTCCGAAGACCAGAAGACGGTCGTGGCATCGCCGACCTGCATCTTCTGTCTAGAGTCCTTGCCAAGCAATGTATTGAGGGCGGTGGTGTACTGGAATGCGGCGCGTCTTCCCACCGGAGCATTGAATCCTTGGGACTTGCTGAACGAACTGGCCGCAGGAAAGTTGAACGCGACAATGTTGCCGCCGGTCGTGTTCGTCCCGAGAACGCCTTTGATCGCGGGATGAAGTTCGGCAATCGTATCGCGTTCGCCGCTGACGAGGCAGATGCTTGTCGTCTCGGAATCTCCGGCGAGGGCATCGATACGGGCAACGACGTCCGGCTCGCGAAAGACGGGCACATCGTGTCCGACAATCTCGAAAGAAACAAATGCACAGGCCTCCGCGGCCTCCTTCCATGAGGATTGCCCATCGAGACGTTCGCGGAAGTCCGGCGACTTGAGAAACGCGAGAATGGAATCAACGGAGGGACAGCCCGACAGCGATGCAAGACGAGAAAGGAAGTCCGCGTGCTGCGCGGCAACGCGGTCGGGCTTTCCCTTGCAAACAACGCCGGAAACGTACTCGACATTGTCCCAGAGGAGGTTCGCGGCAACCCCGGAGGAGCGCTTGACGGATTGGGGAACGAGGAACGACTTGGCCCGCTTCTTCTTTCCGACCGTTTCCTGCGTGTCCTCGACGCGAACCAGAGAACCATCTTCCGCCAACACAATCAGAAATGGAATCTCCTTTCGTTCCCACCCGAGCGGCGCGATGCCGGAATCGGGATCGGCGGCCTTGCGGTCGTAGTATTCCTTGAGAGCCTGGAGAATCATTTGAAGACCTCCTCGGAATCAGGATGGGGGACGCGGATCACGCCGTTCTCCATCTTCGGACGGTAGAACATGGGCTTGATGTCCCTTGGATCGGAGTAGTCGAGATCGTAGAGCATGAAGCCGAGGTCACGGGTTTCGGCGATGGGACGGGACGATTCCTCGGCCGGATGCTTGACAAGGCGAATTTCGCGGCAGGAGAATTCGCGGCAGCCGAGATACGGATGCATGAAATACTGCCCCTTGGTGGCTCGTCTGTCGAACATGGCGGCGTACTTCGCCTCTTTCTCGTCGGGGCGTGTTTCGGGCTGCCGGTACAACTCCTGTTCCTCTGCGTCAGTAAGCCATTCCGGCGCGGGGTTGACGGACGGCGAGCGTTCTTCCGGAGGAATGAAGTCGAACTCGGCGTACAGTCGGTAGCGGACGTCCCGGAGGACGAGGCCGGCTCGCTGCTGGCGGGCGTCCTCGATCAAGATGCCGTCCGAACGCGGATTCGCGACGGCGGACACCTCGTTGCGGCGAACGGACGTCCAGCGAATGGGGTTCATCACCTCGATCCTCGTGATCCGCCAGCGGATGGCGGGCTTCCAGAAGATTGCGCTGTAGACGCCACGGGCGGCCGATGGCGTGATGACATCGTAGCTCACGCGCTCGACCTTCATTTCGGGGCGGGTGAAACAGGCGAAGTCGCCTGAAACGTCAAGGCAGAATCCTTTCATATGGTTCCTTTCCTGGGTTAAAGCATGTTCTCTTCGGGTGTAAAACCATCCCGGAACAAATCGAATCCGGTCGTTTCGGAATACAGGGACGGAGCGGTCTGGACGAATATGCCGGGATGTATCTCCTCAACGAATCCGCGATCAAGCAACGACGCCAGGGCCCCGCGCGGAACGCCGACCGCAAATCGCTGGAGACGACGCATCAGCGTCCGGTGCGGCCCCGCAACGCGGAGTTCGTCCAGCAGCTGTTCATTCCCGCCGTACCTGACAAGGATGGAGACGGAGGCGTCCGGAATCATCTGGAATGCGGCGGCCGCCTCACGGAACTGGTACTGCAACGGTTGAGCACGATGGGTAGGACCGTTGCGGAATCCGGCCGGAACGGGAACGCCGAGCAGGGCTTCGAACGCCGACCCAAGATCTTGGACGCGGGCGTGGAGCGAACGGAAGTAGTCCGGAAATGCGTTGGCGTCGTCGGGATCGACCCCGCCGGGACGTTGGAGAAGATCCCCCAGCGCGTATTCCCCCTGCAGAAGCTCCCCGCGGGGAGAAGGCTTCGACGGCATAAAGACAACGACCCGTCCGGTGGCGCGGCGACCTTCCCGATTGCAGCGGCCAGCGGACTGAGCGATGGAAGACAGACCGGTGAATGCACGGTAGACAACGGGAAAGTCGATGTCCACGCCGGCTTCGACAAGCTGCGTGCTCACAACGCGAATCCGGTCACCCGCCGCAAGACGGTCTTTGATTTCACGAATGACGCGAGAACGATGTTCGCCGCACATGAGAGCGGACAGATGCACCGTCCCCTTCGGCATCCTGTCGAACAGTTCCCGGCAATCCTTCCGGGTGTTTACCACGCAGAGGACCTGATCGAATCCTGAAAGTTCCGCCGCGATTTCGTCCCAGGTTTTGCGGGCGTTTCGATCCAACGGGAACTCGATTGCCGTTCGCTTCAAGCGACGATAGAGGTCCAACGAAGGCGGAATCATTTCGCGGACAGCCGCCGGATCAATGCCGGGAAGATTCAACTGGGTCGCGGTCGAAAGAACAATCGTCGTGCGATACCGCGAGACCAATTGTCGAATGGCCTCGGAGCAAGGAAGAAGAAGGTTCGTCGGAAGCAGCTGGACTTCATCGAGAACCACAACGCTTTCCGCGATGTTGTGAAGCTTGCGGCATCGGCTCGACTTGCAGGCATGAAGCGATTCGAAGAACTGGACGGCCGTCGTAACGACGACCGGCGCATCCCAGTTTTCGGAAGCAAGGCGCGATTGTTTCGTTTCCTTGTCGGGGTCGAAGTTCGAATGATGCTCCAGCACGTTGTCCGGACCGAGGATGTCACGGAGAATGTCGGCCGTCTGTTCGATGATGGACGTGTAGGGAATGACGTAGATGATGCGCTTCATCCCGTTCCGCAGGGCGTGCCTAAACGCAAACGCCGTTCCCGAAAGGGTCTTTCCCCCTCCGGTCGGCACCGTTAGCGAAAACAGCCCGGGCTCCGCATCCGCTGCGTGTTCGCAGGCGGCGCGAATGTCCGCACGAATTCGGTTGACCTCGGTGTTCGGCGCCTTTCCCTGCTTTTCGTCCAAACGGGAGAAGAACACGGGGGCAAGGGCGTCAAGGGGTTGTCCGAAGGATCGGATCGAGCTTCTCTCCGGAGCCATGAAGGACTCCGTGTCGAGAAAGTCGGCATCGACGAGACAGGAATACATCATCCGAATCCAGAACGCCAGTGAACTATCGTCGCGGCTGAATGGAAAAGGAGGATTGGGCAGCCCGCGGAGCCGGTCGTTTGCGCGGTTGTCCATCCATGTGCGAACATCGGGCTCTGAAAGAACGGATGCATCTTCCTTCAACCGGATTGACAACGCGCCACTAGGCCTCTCGCCGCCCGACCAGTCTGGAAGCCCTGCATGATGCCCCGCTACGCAGTAGGCCAAAGCCTTTCCGATGCTGCCGGCCTGCTGGGCAAGCCAACACGCGCCGGCGCCGGAATGCGAATGATCGCCATAGTCAGGATCGTTGTCTTCAATTCCGTTGCAACGACGAAGATAGGATTGGAATGACTTCCGGGCTTTGCCGAGATCGTGGCAGTTCCCCAATAGCGCCGCATGTGGACCGGAGAGGAATGCGGAAGCGAATCCTTCGGCAAGCCGGGCGACGTTCGCCGAATGATCGTCGAGCGTTTGCCAGCCGGATTCGTCCGGTCCATTGCTGTGGGCGTAGACACTCATGGTGTTGAGAACATTCAAATGAACTGTGCGTTAGCGCTTATGTCGGTTTCCGATGGTCTGCTCGAGGGCTTTGGGGTCGGCCTCGACCGCGGCGCGGGCGTCGGCGGACTTAGGGCTGGCGTCGAAGGTTGCGTAGGTTTCGCGAACGGCGGGTGAGGGGAGATGGAAGAGGACGGGGGTGCGGGGTTGCGTGCGTACGGGGGAAGAAACTACCACGAATCTCGAAGGGCGAATGCTACAAATATGCTACAAATTCGACCGACTTCGCCTCGGGAGAACCGGTTCCCTGCGGCGGGCGTCGAAGGTTCCGTAGGTTTCGCGGTGGCGGGATCTGGGGCGGAGCGGCATGGTTTCGGGGAGACGAGAGACGGGAGACGGGAGACGAGGGGAGAAGGGGGAGACGAGAGACGGGAGACGGGAGACGAGGGGAGACATGAGACATGAGACGAGAGACGCGTCTCATGTCTCGCGTCTCGCGTCCGGCGCGTCTCATGTCTCGCGTCTCGCGTCCGGCGCGTCTCATGTCTCGCGTCTCGCGTCCGGCTCGTCTCATGTCTCGCGTCTCATGTCCGGCTCGTCGAAGTTGCGCGTTCCGTCGCAGTCGGGGTAGCCGGTGCAGCTCCAGAAGGGGTTGCCGGCGTTGCGGCCCTTGCGGGCGACCCTTTTCCGCATGGGCTTCCCGCACTTCGGACAGACGGGCGCGGCTTGCGCGGCGGCCTGGGCGTCGCGCGTCTCGAGCCGGGCCTTGCTCATTCGCTCGGTGAAGCCGCCCTCGCCCCTGAACTCGCCGGCGACGAAGTCCATCTGCCGATGGATCAACCGGCAGGCCTGGTCGATCGCGACCAGGATCGAATTCGCGGCGACCACCGGGTCCTCCGCCTCCAGGAACGGCGCAAAGCGCGCGCGCATCCCGAGGAACCATACGCCCCACTCGTGGCGGTCGAGCGGGCCCTCGTAACGGTCGAGGACGAGGGACGTGAGACGGGAGACGCGGGGGTCCGATTGCGCCCAGGGCGCCTCGCCGCGGTCGAGGAGAAACGCCTCGTAGTCGCCGGCGAGCTCCTCCAGCGACCCCTTCGCCACGTCGTACAGCTTCAGCTCGGTCTCCTTGCTCGTCCCCGCGCGGGACGAGCCTTCAACCAGGTTCTGCCGGGCCGACCGCGCCGCGCCGACCATCTGGCCGACGGTCTTGCCGAGCGCATCGTTCCGGAAGGAGTAGTTGCGGCCGCAGAACACGCACGTCGCGTGGTAGACGAGGCAGGCGAATCCGAAGGAGGATGTCCGGCGATAGCCGCCGTAGGGGCCGATGATGCGGGTCATGGGAGGGAGAGGCGGGAGACGGGGGAGACGAGAGACGGGAGACGAGAGACGTGGTGGAATCACGGAAAAGGATTTTAGAGAAATGAAAGAGTCAAAGCAAGAATTTAAATTTTCATTTTTCCAAAAAAATGATTGAAAAATAATTGAAGTCGGCGTAAAGTCCGGGACGTTGCCGGGCGAGGGCGCCCGGCGGAGACAAGGAGGCCGACGATGGCGAGACGGAGAGACGAGAGACGGGAGACGAGAGACGAGAGAGAAGGGAGAGACGAGAGACGGGAGACGAGAGACGCGTCTCCTGTCTCGCGTCTCATGTCCGGCTCGTCTCACGTCTCTCGTCTCATGTCCGGCGCGACCGAGGAGCGCGAAACGCTGGGCGGACGGATCCGGCGGCTGCGGAAGGCTCGGGGGATGAAGCAGCGCGTGCTGGCGACGGAGGCGGAGGTGTCCGTGACGCAGCTCTGCCATGTGGAACGGAATGCCTCGAAGCCGTCGCTGCGCACGCTGGAGCGGATCGCCGAGGCGCTCGGAACGACGACGGGGGAGCTGCTGAGCGCGAGCGGCGATCGCCGAACGAGGAACGAAGAAGACCGCGGCGGGGACGCTCTGGCGAGCGATGCGCTGGCCCGGGGGCGGAGGGAAGAGAGAGACGAGAGACGGGAGACGGGAGACGAGGGAGAAGGGAGAGACGAGAGACGGGAGACGAGAGACGCGTCTCGTGTCTCTCGTCTCATGTCCGGCGCGTCTCATGTCTCTCGTCTCATGTCCGGCGCGTCTCCTGTCTCGCGTCTCATGTCCGGCGCGATGCAAGAGCCGGAATCGGGTCTGCTCCACGCGCACGATCCGCAGGATCTGGCGGTGGACCGGCGGGTGCGGGCGCGGCTCGCCCGGGAGGTCCGGGAATGGAAGAAACTCGAGCGGGCCGCCGGCGTGGCGGGGTGCGCCACGCTGCCGCTGTTCTTCCCGTCGGCGGCCGGACAGGGCGCGCTGCTCGCGCGGGAGGTGCGGACGGCCGGCGGGATCGGACCGGCGGCGGCGGTCGACCCGGTCGCGCTGCTCGA
>Ga0247608_10002033_pt1 | contig 26500 bp, 22 predicted proteins | sample 176DNAGHGlowgp2_FD_193490 | JGI IMG/M metagenome (GOLD analysis project Ga0247608, IMG submission 193490) | Sheep rumen microbial communities from Palmerston North, Manawatu-Wanganui, New Zealand - 1766 DNA GHGlow gp2 | ecosystem: Host-associated > Mammals > Digestive system > Stomach > Rumen ... | reverse complement strand
CTGAAAATATGGATGTAGATATGAATATCGATTATATGAATAATAATATGTCTATGGATCCATCTATTCCAGGTGGAGTAAGTCAACCAATTATAGAACCAATGCAACAACGTATAGTAAATAGAACCATAGTACATGAAGTTCCACATATATGTCCAATTGAAACAAAGATAGTTAATCATCATGTATTTAGACATACATATCAACCATCATATTCTTGCTGTGAAGAAAATGTATGTAGTGAAATACAATGTGGTTCTTGTTGTAATTTTAGATAAAAGTCCTATGGACTTTTTCTTATTGACAAATGTTTAAACAATGTATATACTTATATTGAGGTGGTTTTATGGAAATTAAACTTCAAAAGTGGGGGAATTCTTTAGGTATTAGATTACCTAGTAATATATTGAAAGAAATGAATCTTAAGATTAATGATTTAATTAAGTTGGAAAAAGTAGAAGATAAGATAATAATATCTAAATCTAATAATAGAAAAATATCTTTAAGAGATAGATTTGAAAATTATGAAGGTGAAAACTTAGCTAAAGAATTTAGTTGGGATAGTCCTAGAGGAAAAGAAATATGGTAAAAAAATATATACCAAAGCAGGGAGATATTGTTTTCTTAGATTTTAATCCAACTAAAGGTCATGAACAGAAAGGATCTAGGCCAGCTATTGTTATTAGTAATGATGTTTTTAATGAACATACTAAGATGGCTATATTATGTCCAATCACATCAAATATAAAAGATTTTCCAACACACTATATTTTAGAAGATTCAAAGAAAATTAAAGGTGCTGTTTTATGTGAACATATACGAAGTATTGATTATGAAACTAGAAATCTCAAATATGTAGAAAAAGCTAGTGATAATGATCTATTGAGTGTTGTTACATTAATGAATGCATGTATTGAAGAATAATTAAAGTCCATAGGACTTTTTTCTTTTATAATGGTATAATAGATTTAGAAAGGAATGATTATATGATAGCTAAAGTATTAGTAGAATTATCTAATAAGAATATTGATAAGACATTTGATTATATCATTCCTAAAGACTTAGAACATTATATTAAAATAGGTATACGTGTAAAAATCCCGTTTGGCACTCTAGAACTTGAAGGATTTGTTTTAGATATAGAAAGTAGTAAAGATACTGATTTAGAATTAAAAGAAATAATTAGTATAGTAGATCAAGATATTATTTTAAATAAAGAATTATTAGAACTGGGTAAATATATGCACGATAATTTATTATGTACTTTAATATCATGTTATCAAGCTATGCTTCCTAAAGCTTTAAAAGCTTCTAATAAGACTAATATTAATAAGAAGGAAGATATTTATTTAATACTATCTGATACAGATGATATTAAATTAAATCCTAAACAAGAAGAAATAATTAATCTTATTAAAGAAAAAGGTAAAGTATTAAAGAAAGAAGCATCACTAATATCAGCAAGTAGTGTTAAGACTTTAATTAATAAAGGAATAATAAAAGAAGAAAAAGTTGAAGTATATAGATTAAATCATGAAAGTGATATAAAAGAAAAATATCCACTTACATCTTTTCAACAGGATGCTGTTAATAAAATATTAAATAAGAAAGATACTAATACATGTTTCTTATTACATGGAGTAACAGGTAGTGGAAAAACAGAAATATATATGGAAATAATAGAAAAGCTTTTAGAAGAGAATAAAGAAAGTATTATGTTAGTTCCAGAAATATCTTTAACTGAACAGATTGTATCAAGATTTAAAAATAGATTTAAAGAAAGTATCGCGATACTACACAGTCGTTTAAGTGAAGGTGAAAAGTATGATGAATGGCGAAGAATTGCTCGTGGTGAAGTTAAGATAGTAATAGGGGCTAGAAGTGCAATATTTGCACCCCTTTCTAATATAGGTGTTATAGTTATAGATGAGGAACACACTGATAGTTATAAACAGGATGGAGCTAATCCTAAATACCATGCACTTGATATAGCTAAATGGCGTAGTAACTATCATAAATGTCCAATTATTCTAGGAAGTGCTACACCAACTCTAGAAAGTTATGCTAGAGCTAAAAAGGGTGTATATGAACTTATTACTCTTAATGAAAGGGTAAATGGAAAGAGTCTACCTAGTATAAAGATAGTAGATATGAATAAAGAATTGAAAAGAAAAAGTGGTTCTTTTTCTAAAGAATTAATTGATTCAATGAATGAATCATTTAGTAAGAATGAACAAGTCATTCTTTTACTTAATAGAAGAGGATATTCATCTTTTGTTTCATGTAAGAATTGTGGATATACAGAAAAATGTCCAAACTGTGATATTAGTTTAACTTATCATAAGAGTAGTAATACGCTTAGATGTCATTATTGTGGATATGGAACTAAATTAAATAAAATATGTCCTAGTTGTCATGATGAAGCTATGTCAACTTTAGGAACTGGTACAGAAAAAATAGAAGAGGAATTAAATAAATTATTTAAAGATAAGAAAGTTATTAGGATGGATTATGATACAACAAGTCATAAAGGTAGTCATGAGAAAATTATAAATGCTTTCGGATCTGGAGAATATGATATACTTCTTGGAACTCAAATGATAGCTAAAGGATTAGATTTTCCTAATGTAACACTAGTAGGGGTAATAAATGCTGATACTAGTTTAAATATTCCAGATTTTAGAAGTAGTGAAAATACGTTTGATCTATTGTGTCAAGTTGCTGGACGTAGTGGTAGAGGAGAAAAAAGTGGTAAAGTTATTATCCAAACATTTAATCCAGATCATTATGCTATAGATTGTGTTAAGAGTCACGATTATGTAAACTTCTATGAGAAGGAAATGTCCATTAGACATAGATTAGGTTATCCACCATATTATTATTTAACTTCTATAAAGATAGCTAGTAAAGATTATGAAGTAGCTCGTGATATAAGTAATAAGATTAGTGTTTACTTAAATAATAATTTAGAAAATACTACTATACTTGGACCAAGTGTAGCTGCTATGTTTAAAGTAAATAATGTATATCGTTTTCAGATTATATTAAAGTATAAGAAGGAAGAAAAATTACTTTCTATACTTGATGATTTAATTGAACATTATAAATCTAATAGTAAAGTAAAAATAGATATAGATTTTAATCCTATACATATATAAATGTAAAATCACCATAATATAAATGGTGATTTTTTATGTTTAATTATTCTATTGCCGATAATACTCTTATTTTGTATATCGATAGTTCATATGAATTTGGCATAAATCTTGGTGATAAACATATATATAGTAATATGAGAAAAGAGATAAAGAAAATAGTAAAAAGATTAAATTTTAATGGAGAAAAGATTGTTCTTACTTTAGGGGGTATAGTTTTAGCTACTATATTGATATTAGAAAACCCTAAAAATAATATTGATTTAGTTTATACTAATAATAGTATTATACCTCTTGATAACATTGTGTTATCAAATGTAAAGAAAGAAGAAAATATATTATTACCAATAGAAGAGAAAAAAGAAACGAAATCTGTAAAGAAAGAAAATGTTAAGAATGATGTAAAGGAAGAAATTAAGAATGTAAATAGTGTAGAACAGGTGCAAGAAAAGAAAGAAGAAAATGTAAATATACATGAAGAAACTGTCACTATTTATCGAAAGAGTGGACAAGTTATAACTCTTGCTTTAGAAGAATATTTAATAGGAGTAGTTGGTGCAGAGATGCCAGCATCTTTTAATATTGAAGCATTAAAAGCACAAGCAGTTATTTCTAGAACTTATGCATTACGTAGTAAAGAAATAGGAAGAAAATTAACTGATACAATTGATACTCAAGTATATTTAGATAGTGATGAACTAAAGAATAAATGGGGTAATGATTATGATAAATATTATAGTAAAGTAAAACAAGCAGTAGATAGTACTAAAGGTGAAGTTATCTACTATAATGGTAGTTTAATAGATGCAGTATTTCATTCTACAAGTAATGGTAAAACAGAAGATCCTAAATATGTATGGGGCAAAGAGATTCCTTATTTAAAGAGTGTGGATAGTATATGGGATAAAAATAGTAGTTCATATTTAAGGGAAGATGTAAAGAATTTAGAAAATGTATTAAATATACTTGGTGTACAGAATAGTACTTTTAATATAGAGTCTCGCGATGAAAGTGGTAGAGTATTAAAGGTTAGTATTGATGATAAATCTTATACAGGAGTAGAATTACGTAACTTATTAGGACTTAGAAGTGCTGACTTTGATATTGACATTATAGACAATACCATTAAGTTCACAACACGTGGTTATGGTCATGGTGTAGGACTGAGCCAATATGGCGCTAATGGTATGGCAAATGATGGATATAATTATAAAGATATCATTAGACACTATTATACAGACGTAAGTGTAAAATAGATTTTCTACTATGTAAAATATATGTTATACTTGAGATAGTAGAAAGTAGGTATGTATATGGATCGTAGTTACATGATTAATGAATATGTAAATGATAATGAAATATCTCAAACAGAAATGGAAAATACAGAAAACTATTTAGATGGTTTAAGATTTCGTATTAATGGTTCTAAATCAGTTGCTGAAGTAATGAGAGAAGTTTCAAAGTTTTTAGACAATAATCAAGATTTACCAAGTGAATTACATGATGGTATATTGGATATTGTTAATGGATTTGACGAGAATACTGATACATATACTGCTATTAATAGATTAGATCAATACTTAGATAAAAATCTTGATGAAAAGAAAGCTGATTTCACTAAAACAAATGATACATTAATGGATGTTAAACAAGAATTAATTGATGAATCTAAAAGAAGATTAGATGAAGCAGGTATTGAATTTACAGGTGATACTAAAACACAAGAACAAGTGCTTGAAAGTATTAATACTAGAGATGATATTGATAGAATTATTAATAATGTTAATAGAGCAGATGATTATGTGTATGAAAGAAATAAAGATAATGAAACTAATCAAATAGAACAAGATTTTAAATCAGAAGTATCTATGGATGTAACAGAACAAATAGTAGATAGTCCTAAAGATGATATAATCTTAAATGAAGCTTTAGCTAACCAAGAGGTAAAAGGTAATAACAGTTTATTAAATGAAAAAGATGATGGATCTCTTGAAATAAAAGGTGATATTTTATTACCAGATACTGTTAACTTTACTAATATGATGGTAGCTATGATAGTAGCAAGTAGTATGAAACTTGATATGAAATTTATAAAAGAAAAAGAAGATATAAATAACTTTAGAGTGTTACTTGCTAATTTTCCAGTAGCAAATAGACCAGATAATAGATTGGATTCTAATACTATAGAAAAAATTAATCAAATAGCTAGTGGATATAATTCATATGCAGATTATTCTGATGTTCTTAATACTTTATCACCTGAGTTAGCTATTCTTATGAAAATAGTGAATGAAAATGTCATGGGACAAAAAGGAGCATTTCAATTTGCTGTTAATAATGATGGCGATAAACATAATATTGCAGTAGCTATGGATGAAAACTATGAACATTTAAGAGAAACATTTTTAGATAATGGTGTAACTATGTTAGATAGTATACCTGATAGTAAAAGAATGATAATACCAGATACAATACCTGGGGATCAATTGGCTACATTGAGTAATATAGATGATGCTTTAATAGAAGAAATGCAAAAAAATGCTAATCCACAAATGATGTTAAAACTAGGTGAAATGCCAACTAATAATCAAACAAATTCAGAAGCTGCTAATGCCAATTTAACATTCTTAATCATTGCTGCAATAGCTGAAGTATTATTAGTGGGATTCTATATATTTTTCTTACGTTAATTTCAGTATATAAAAGTGTCCAATAGGATGCTTTTTTTGTGTAAACTAATGGATTTTAAGACTTGACTATGATACAATTAGATTATATAGGAGTGTTGACATGGAAGATAAAGATATTGAAAATTATAAACAAAAAATAAGTAATTTGAATATTGAAGAACAAAAACTTAGAGATGTTCATTTGAAACAAATGGCTACTGGTGAAATACAAGGCCCACCTGTTGGATATTCTAGCATTGATAAACCTTGGATGCGAAACTTTACGGATGATGAAATTATTGGAGATGTTCCAAAATTAACATGTTATCAGGCTTTGTATGAAAATAATAAGGATTATTTATACTCTAAGGCTTTTGAATATTTAGGAAAAGATATTACATATGGTGAATTCTTTAAGATGATTGATGATGCTAAACGTGCACTTTTAGCAAGTGGTGTTAAGCCTGGTGAGATTGTTACTGTTTGTTCAATTACTACACCTGAAGTTTTAGCTTTATTCTATGCCCTTAATAGAATTGGTGCTGTTCCTAATTTTATAGATGTTAGATACACACCAGATGCAATTAAAGAATATATTAAAGAAGCTAATTCTAAAAAAGCGTTTACACTTGATTTATGTCTTCCAAGAATAAATAAAATTATAAATGAAGTGGGTGTTGATGAGGTTATATATATAAATCCTGCTAATACTGCTCCAGCTGCTTTAACATTTTTAAGTAATTTGAAGAGTAAAAAAGAAAAATATGTTCCAAATGATTCAAAATATGTCAATTGGAACGAATTTATTAAACGTAATAATGGTGATGATTTTGAATTTGAATATCAAGAATCATATCCAGCTGCTATTGTGCATACTGGAGGAACTACAGGTGTGCCTAAAGGTGTTACAATTTCAAATGATGCATTCAATAGTGTAGTTTATCAAGTGAAAGTTGCTAGAACACATGAACGTAGGGGATATAAATTTTTAAACATAATGCCACCATTTATTGCTTATGGTTTAGGCTTAGGATTATATGCGCCACTTGTTTTAGGCTGGGAAACTGTTATAATTCCAGATTTTAGTGATGATAATTTTTCTAAATTACTAAGAAAGCATAAGCCAAATGGTGTTATGGGTGTACCAATATATTGGGAAAAGGTAATGAATGATCCAAAAATGAATAACTATGACTTGTCATTTTTGGAAGATGTCCTAGTAGGTGGTGACAAAACACCGCCAGCTTTGGAAACAAGAATTAATGAGTATTTAAAATCACATAATTCTAATGCAATTCTTTCAAAAGGATATAGTATGACTGAGGCTAGTTCTTTAGCTACTTTTTCAAATAAACAAGTTAATGAACTTGGCAGTGTAGGAATTCCATTAGTTAAAACTACAGTAGCTGCCTTTGAACCTGGAACGCAAAGAGAATTACCTACTGGTGAAATTGGTGAATTATATATTAAATCTACTAATCTTATGAATGAATATTTTAATAATCCAGAAGCAACAAATGAGGTTAAACAGTTACATATTGATGGTGAATGGATACATACTGGTGATATAGGATATGTTGATGAAGATGGATTGGTATATGTTAAAGATAGAATAAAAAGGATGATTATTCGAAGTGGATTTAAGGTATTCCCTAGTGAAATAGAAAAGGTTATTACTGAATTGTCTGATGTAGATTTATGTGCGGTTGTAGGAATTGATGACGAAAAAGATGTTACTGCACCTAAAGCATATATCGTTTTAAATAGTAATTGCATCAAGAGTGAAGATGAAATAAAAAATGAAATATATAGTAGTTTGGAACAGAGTAAGCTACCACCATATTTTAAACCTGTTGATATAGAAATAATTGAGAAAATGCCTACAACTTTAATAGGTAAAGTTGATTATGATACACTAAAAGAAATGAATGATAAAAAGAGTATTAAATAATTAATACTTTTTTTATTGAATGAAACCACTTGAATATGTTAGAATAGTATATGAATAATAGAGGTGGAACTTATGAATTTTAACAGTTATATTTTCTTTTCTATATCTGGGTTATTTTTTCTGATACTTATTCTAATAATATATTTTAGTAAAAAAAGAATTGCATTGATTGAAAATAATGTTTATGTTGCATTAATAAGCTTTACAATTATTGGAATTCTATTTGAATTAGCATTAACATTTGGTGGTACTTTTGTGATGAATAATTCCTTAGTAAGAGAATTTTTTGCTAAAGGATTCTTGATTATAGTTGAAATCTGGATAGCTTTGTTGACATTATATACATATATGATTACTAGAAAAATTAATTATGAAAATATTTCAAAATATAAGTATAAATTAATTGGTATATATCTACCATTGATAGTTTTTATTATAATTACTTGTTCTTTGCCAATTAATTATCACTATACTGAATCTTTAAAAAGTATTAAATATACAAATGGTTTAAGTACCAAAGTTGTTCTTATAACTGGAATGTATTATATATCATCTTGCTTTTATTATATTCTATCTGTACGTGAAAAAAATGCTTCACGTGATTCAAGATTTATACCAGTATATACATATATAATTATGTCATTATTTGTTAGTATACTTCAGCAAATTGAACCAGCAGTCATTTTAATATCATATTGTGAAGCTTGTATATTAATTTTGATGTATTTTACTATTCAAAATCCTGATGTTAAGATGCTAGCACAGGTTACTGCTGCTAAGATACAAGCTGAAAGTGCCAATCGTGCTAAATCAGATTTTTTAAGCAGTATGAGTCATGAAATAAGAACTCCACTTAATGCTATAGTTGGACTTTCTGAAGATATAGCTACATATGGTGATCAAGTACCTATGCAAGTAGTAGAAGATACAGAAGATATTAGAGCAGCATCTCAAACACTTTTAGAAATAGTTGGTAATATCTTAGATATTAATAAAATAGAAAGTGAAAAGATGGAAATAGTTACTGAACCATATCATCCAAGAGAAACAATAGAACAGTTAGCTAAGATAGATTCAACTAGAATTGGTGATAAACCTATTGATTTTAAGATGAATATTGCTGATGATATACCTTATGAACTTATTGGTGATAAGCTTCATATTAAACAAATATTAAATAACTTATTATCTAATGCTTTTAAATATACTGAAAAAGGTGAAGTAATACTAAATGTTAAATGTATTAATCAAAATAATATATCTACATTAATTATTAGTGTTCAAGATACTGGACGTGGTATTAAAGCAGAAAATATTAATAAATTATTTACTAAGTTTGAACGTCTTGATGTAGAAAGAAATACTACTACAGAAGGAACTGGACTTGGACTTGCTATTACTAAGAGTTTAGTAGAAATGATGGGTGGTAAGATTAATGTTCAATCTACATTTGGTAAAGGAAGTTTCTTTGTTGTTCAAATACCACAGAAGATTAGTAAAATGACTAATCCACTTAGTAATACACAAGTTTTAAAACTTGATGAAATAAGAAGAGAAAAACTTAAAAACATTGATTATGGCAATAAACGTATTTTAATAGTAGATGATAATAAACTTAATATTAAAGTTGCTCGTAAAGCATTACAGGATTTTGATTTTGTAGTAGATGAATGTTATGATGGTAATGAGTGTTTAGATAAAGTAAAAGATGGTAATGAATATGATTTAATACTTATGGATATAATGATGCCTAATATGAGTGGTGAAACCGCTATGGCTAAATTAAAAGAAAATCCTAATTTTGAAATACCTGTACTTGCACTAACTGCTGATGCTATAGCTGGTGCTAAAGAAAAATATATTGGTGAGGGATTTATTGATTATATAGCTAAACCATTTAGTAAAGAAGAGATTATGGAAAAGTTAGATATAATTTTCAATAGAACTAGTAAAATAAATCCTAATAGATTTGCTGATGCTCCAACTATTATTTATGAAAATGGACAAGTAATTAAAAAGAATTTTTAGAAGTATCATTTGATACTTCTTTTCTTTGTGTGTTATAATAAGTGTGTGATTTATATGAAGAAAGTATTAATAATTATTGGGATATGTTTAGCTGTTATAGTATGTTTAGGATGCTATATATATAGTAAAGATAATTATCGTTTTAAGATTGATTATGAATTATATAATAAAGTTAAATATAATAATGGTAAAAAGATTAAAGTTAAAATACCTGTTGATAATAGAATTGAGTATATTAATGCTAAGGAATTAGTATATGTTTTAGAAAAAGGTACTGCTGTTATATACTTTGGATATACTAGTTGCCCTTGGTGTAGAAATGCTATTCCTATACTTATTGATAGCGTTAAAGATAATGATATAGATACTTTGTATTATGTAGATATTCATAAAGTAACGTTTGGTAAATATAAGGATAAAATTATGAAGATACTTGATCCTTATCTAAAAGAAAATGAAGATGGAGAAAAGGTTATTGCTGTACCTGATGTATATGTAGTTAAAGAAGGTAAAATAATAGGACATCATAGGGGAACTGTAGAAAGCTATAAGAATCCATATAAAGGAATGAGTAATAAGCAAAAGAAAGAATTAAAGAAAATATATGATGATATGATAAAGGAGATTAAATAATTATGAAACTTAAGATATTATTTATGGGAACACCTGAATTTAGTGTTAATGTTTTAAATGGTTTAATTGAAAATTATGATGTAGTTGGAGTAGTTACTCAGCCTGATAAAGAAGTTGGAAGAAAGAAAGAAATTAAGTTTTCTCCTATAAAAGAAGTAGCTTTAGAAAACAATATTCCTGTTTTTCAACCAGTTAATATTAAAGAAGAATATGATGATTTATTAGAACTTGATGTAGATATGATAGTTACGTGTGCTTATGGACAAATAATACCTAAAGAACTTTTAGATTTTCCTAAGTATGGATGTATTAATGTTCATGCATCACTTCTTCCTAAATTAAGAGGTGGAGCACCAATACATAAAGCTATAATTAATAATTATCCAAGAACTGGTGTTACTATTATGTATATGGTAGAAAAGATGGATGCTGGTGATATTATTAGTCAAGTAGAAACAGAAATACTTCCTAGTGATAATTTAGAATCTCTTCATGATAGATTAAGTGTACTTGGAACTAAATTATTACTTGAAACTATTCCTAAAATAGTTAGTGGAGATATTAATCCAATTAAACAGGATGAAAGCGAAGTTACATATGCTTGGAATATAACTAGAGAAGAAGAACATATTGATTTTAATAAAAGTGTTATTGAAATATTTAATCAAATTAGAGGTTTATCTCCAGTACCAGGAGCTTATGCACTTCTTGATAATGAAGTAGTTAAGATATATGCATCACGTATTAGTGAAAGTTTTTTTGCTACACTTGAAAATGGTGAAATAGGTAAGATTTATAAGGATGGTATAGGTGTTTCTTGCAAAGATGGAGAAATAATTATTACTGAGATACAATTTGCAGGCAAGAAACGTATGAAAGTATCTGATTATCTAAATGGTAGTGATGGTACTAAATTAATAGGAAAAATATTTAAATAGGGGTAATATATGAAAAAAATATTTAATAAAATATTTGAAAATGCTAGTGAAGTAGATGAAAAATAAAGAACTATTGGTATTATTGGAATAGTTTTACTTGTAGTTTTGGTTATTGTTATTAGAATTGGTAATACTAATAATCCTAATACTTCAGAAACTAATCCTAAACCTACTGATAATAGTGTGGAAGAAGTAAAAAACGAAAAACAAGATGAAACAAATAATACTAATACAGTTCCTGAAAAGAAAGAAAAAGTTAATATAAACTCTGATAGTTATACTTATTCATATACTATTAACTATGACTCACAAATAGAAACTTATTTAGGAAAAAGATGGAATAATAAAGAAAAGTTTTCTTATATAAAGAAAGATACTACTTTAGAATATGCTATTCTTGATGAAAAGTTTTTAATATATGAAGATAATAAATATCACCTTACTGATCAACTTGAAAATAATTATAAATACTGTGATATAGATGAAATACTAGATATAGTTAGTGAAATGGAACCAGTAGAAGTTAATACATTCATTTATGATATTAGTAATAAGAAATTAAGTGATACTTTTGATGATACATTAGCTAATGATAATAATTTAAAAAATAGAGTAGAATTAGTTATGGAAGATCATAATACACGTAGTGTTAGGATGGATTTAAGTAATTATATTTCTAGTGTTTTAAATGAAAAGCATTCTTTAATTATCAATATGGAATTTGCAGATATTGGTACTACAGAAGATTTTGAAATAAAAATGAATTAAGCACGTATGTGCTTTTTTTATGAAAAAAGTTCACACTTTTAAGATGTTTCTTGAATAACACTATTGAAAACAATAACTATTGCCATATTAGTGGTTTCAAAATTCGGCTAGATTGAAGTCTTAGGGGATTTAGAGTAAAAAAGCACTTGAAAAATCAAGTGCACACTACAACGGTGGGCATTGATGGTTTCAATGCTATCTCCACTATTTATATTATATGTTAAATTTGATTATTTACTATTTTAATTATTTACAACCACCAATTGACAAATGTGTCTGGAGGGGGATATAATTTAGATATAAATAATAGAGGTGTGATATGAAAAAATTTATAAATAGTAAAGTGTTTGTAGCAGTAATAACAGCAATTATTTGTATTACAGGAACAGCATATGCAACAACTAAAATAAATGCAAGTAGTGTAGAATATAATAATACTACAGTAGATAAAGTATTAGATGATTTATATAATAAGGGTGATATTAAATCTTATTTGGATAATAAGAATAGTTCATTTGGTGGTACTGGTGTTACTTATGATGGTTTTGTTGTTGGACATAAATATTTGGCACTATATACTAGTAATTTTTGGTCATATGAAACTAGTGATGCTGGATATCCAGGAGCTTACATTACTTCCGGGGCATCTGATATACATATCATTTCTAAGGTTGAGGCAGATGAAAGAGTAAATTCTGGTGGTAAATCATATGGTGCTATAATAACTTTTATAGCTACTGATAATTCTATAACGTTATATTATAATTATAGGCCACAGCATTATGCTATGAAATTTATCGATATAACTTAATATTAATAATGTTTTTTTTATAAATAAACGAAGTAGTTAAGATATATGCATCACGTATTAGTGAAAGTTTCTTTACTACACTTGAAAATGGTGAAATAGGCAAGATTTATAAGGATGGTATAGGTGTTTCTTGTAAGGATGGAGAAATAATTATTACTGAAATACAATTTGCAGGTAAGAAACGTATGAAAGTATCTGATTATCTAAATGGTAGTGACGGAAATAAATTAATTGGAAAAGTATTTAAATAGGAGGTAATATATGAAAAAAATATTTAGTAATAAGATATTTTTAGTTGCTTTAACAGCTGTTGTTTTTACTGGGATTGGTGCCTATGCTAATTCAAGAATAACAGCAAATGATGTTTATTATATTAAAGCAAATAACGAAGAAGTAACAGTTGCGTCTGCTTTAGATGATATATATACTAATGCAACACCTGAAGTTATATTAAGAAATATTACGCCAACTACGACAGTTGAAAGAGAAACCGGTGAAAAACAAGGAGATATTTATCTTAGTAAAAATGTTACTAAAGGTAGTTATTTAGTTATGGCTATGACTAATTCTGCTTCTGATAATGGTAGTACTATAAATAATCATAGTGAAGGTGTAACAGGTAATTCAAGTGCTTTACCAATAACTGTTACTAATGGTACCTGTACACAGCTTTATCGTTATTATGATGTTCATACTACGGAGAATCCTTTATCAACAGGTAAATATTATTTGTTAGCTGAATGGTGGCGACTTTGGAAATGTGATTTTACGCAAGATGGTTCTATAACTGTTGATAAAGGGTCTACTTATGGGGCTAGTATTTATCATCCAGCTGATTTTAACTTAATAGTAACAAAACTTAATTAAAAATGTTATAAAAACGTTTAACTATCTTTATGATAGTTTTTTTTTGTGGTATAATTATGTAGAGTGGTGATTCCGGTGAATAACATATATAATTTAACTTTAACAGAATTAGAAGAATACTTTTTAAGTATCGGAGAAAAAAAATTTAAAGGACAACAAGTTTTTGATTGGTTATATAGAAAGAAAGTTAAATCATTTGATGAAATGACTAATCTTAAAAAAGATATAATTGAAGTATTAAAAAATAATTTTGAAATGAATACAATTTCTATTACTAAAGTAGAAAAAGATGTAGATGTATCAAAGTATTTATTTAGATTAAAAGATGATGAAAAAGTAGAAGCAGTACTTATGGATCATCTATATGGTAATAGTTTATGTATTTCTACTCAAGTTGGATGTAATATGGGATGTAGGTTTTGTGAGAGTGGAAGACTAAAGAAAATTAGAAATCTAGAAACTCATGAAATGATAGAACAGGTTTTGAAAGTAGAAGAAGAATGTGGTAAAAGAATTAGTCATATCGTTATTATGGGTATTGGTGAACCATTTGATAACTATGATAATTTAATAAAGTTTATAGAAATAGTTAATAATCCTAAAGGATTAGAACTTGGTAGTAGACATATTACTGTTTCTACTTGTGGTTTAGTACCTAAAATAAAAGAGTTTACTTTACTTCCATATCAAGTTAATTTAGCTATAAGCTTACATGCTCCTAATAATACTATTAGAGATATGATAATGCCAGTTAATAAAGCATATCCTTTAGATATATTAATACCAACACTTAAGGATTATATAGCTAAGACTAATAGACGTGTTACATTTGAATATATTTTATTAGATGGTATTAATGATACAGAAGAGTGTGCTATAGAGTTAGCTAATTTAGTTAAAGGAATGAACTGTTATATTAATTTAATTCCTTATAATGAAACCAATAATATTTCATATAAACGTACAAAAAAAGAGAATATTTCTAAATTTTATGATATACTTAAGAAGAATAAAGTAAATGTTACTATTAGAAGAGAATACGGAAGTAAGATAAGTGCAGCCTGTGGGCAACTTAGAAGCAAGAAGGAGGATTAATATGAAATCATTTTTTCTAACAGATAGTGGTAAAGTAAGAGCGCATAATGAAGATAGTGTTATTATAGTAAGAAATATAGATGATGATTATTTACTTGCAGTAGCTGATGGTATGGGGGGACATAGATGTGGTGAAGTTGCTTCATCTATAGCTATTAGTTATTTAGGTAAACATTTCCAAGATACATTTAAAGATATGGATAAGGAGAAAGCTATAACTTGGATTAGAGATGCTGTTAATGAAATAAATAAACAAATTTTTGATCATCAAAGTAAGCATGAAGAATCTGCTGGTATGGGTACTACTTTAGTTTTAGCTATATCAACTAAAGATTATGTATTATTTGGTAATATTGGTGATTCAAGTGGATTTGCTATGAAAGATAGTCATTTACATAAGATAACTTATGATCATACATTAGTTAATTTACTTGTTACAGCTGGTGAACTTACAGAAGAACAAGCTAAAGATCATCCAAAGAAAAATGTATTAATGAAAGCACTTGGTGCTAATAATCCTATTGAAGTTGATATTTTTGATTGTGATACTAGTGTATCAGATATATTACTTTGTAGTGATGGACTTACTAATATGATTGATAAAGATTCAATAGAAAGAGTATTATTATCAGATTATACAGTAGAAGATAAAGTTATTCGTTTAATGAAAAAAGCTATTAACCGTGGTGGAACAGATAATATTAGTATAGCTTATTTAGAAAGAATAGAAAAAGAGGAAGAAGGTCGTAGTGAATGATCGAGAAGGGGCAAAAAATAAATGATAGATATGAAATCATTAAAAGTATAGGCGAAGGTGGAATGGCTAATGTTTATTTAGCTTATGATACTATTTTAGATAGACGTGTTGCTGTTAAAGTACTTAGAGGTGATTTATCTAATGATGAGAAATTTGTAAGACGTTTTCAAAGAGAAGCTTTATCAGCATCATCACTTTCTCATCCTAATATAGTTGAAATGTATGATGTAGGTGAAGATAATGGAATTTACTATATCATCATGGAATATATTGAAGGTAAAACACTTAAACAATTAATTAAAAAACGTGGTGCTTTAACTTTATCAGAAGCAATTGATATTATGCTTCAAATAACTGATGGTATAAGTGAAGCTCATAATAGTTATATTATTCATAGAGATTTAAAACCTCAAAATATAATGATTAAAGAAGATGGAACTATCAAGATTACAGACTTTGGCATAGCTATGGCACTTAATTCAACACAACTTACACAAACTAATAGTGTAATGGGTAGTGTACATTACTTACCACCAGAACAAGCAAGTGGTAAAGGTTCAACTATTAGAAGCGATATATATTCAATGGGTATATTATTCTATGAATTATTAACAGGACAATTACCATTTAAAGGTGAAAATGCTGTAGAAATAGCTTTAAAACAAATGCGTGATGAAATACCTAGTGTTAGAAAGAAAAATCCTTCTATACCACAAAGTGTTGAAAATGTAATTATAAAAGCAACTGCTAAGAATCCTAAAAATAGATATAGTGATAGTAAAGAAATGCATTCTGATTTATTAACTGTTTTAAATGATGATAGAATGAATGAAGAAAAGATAACTTTTAAATATCCTGAACATGAAGTAGAAGAAAACACAGCTATTTTAGAAAAAGTAAAAGAAAAATCTCAAGAAAAATTACCAGATAAGAAAGAAAAAACTGAAGAAAATGAGATTGATAATATACTATTTGATAAAGATGATAAAGATATTAAGAAAACAAATAAGATTATTTTAATACTTGCTAGTGTATTTGCTGTTATTGTAGTAGCGTTGTTGGTAGTATTCTTTATTTTACCAGATAAGAAACCAGATGTTAAAGTACCTAAAGTTAAGGATTTAACAGTAATAGAAGCAGAAACTAAACTTAAAAAAGCTGGTTTTGAAGTTAATATAGATACAATAAAAGAAGAAAATGAAAAGATTGAAAAAGGACATGTAATTAAGACTGAACCTATAGAAGGAAGAAGTATTAAAAAGGGAAGTACAATTACTATATATGAATCTTTAGGTAAGGAAACTTATACAGTAGAAGATTATACAGGAAGCAATTATATTGAAATTCAAACTCTACTTAAGAGTGTTCATGAAATAGAAGTAAAAATTGAAAAGAAAAATGTTGATTCATCTAAGAGTTATGGTGAACAAGAAATAATTGATCAAAGTGTTAAACCTGGAACTGTTCTTGGTAAAGGTGATGAAATAATTCTATATATACCAAACGAGGTAGAAGAATATCCAGATATGGTATCTGAAGGATGGAATCCAGATGCAGTACAACAATTCTGTGATAAATATGAACTTAAATGTGATATTCAATATATAGAAACAACACAATATGAAGATGGAACAATTTATTATCAATCAAGAAGTCCTAAAACAGAAATCTTAGCTAATACTGGTTATAAGTATGATTTAGTAGTTAAATTTGCTAAGAAACCTGCTGAAAAAGAAGAAAACACTGATAAAGATGATAAAACTAAGGATAAGACATCAACAGATAAACAATAATACTTGATAGGGGGTAAAAATGAAAGGACAAATAATAAAGATTTTAAGTAATTTATATACAGTTTGCGATGATGATGGTAACTTATATGATTGTCACTCTCGTGGTAGATTTAGAAAAGATAATATAACGCCAACTGTAGGTGATTATGTAGTGTTTGATGATAAAAATAATTATATATTAGAAATACTTGATAGAAAGAATACTTTAGATAGACCTTTAGTTTCTAATATAGATCAAGCTATTATTGTAACATCATGTAAGAAACCTGATTTGGAATTAAATTTATTAGATAAATTACTAGTTGTCTTGGAATATCATAATATTGATCCTATCATTTGTTTAACTAAGTTAGATTTATTGTCTAAAGATGAATTAAAAGAAATAGATAATATTAGAAAGTATTATCAATATATTGGTTATAGAATACTTGATAATACTGAAATAGAAGAATTAAAGGTATTATTAAATAAAAAAACTACTGTTCTTACTGGTCAAACTGGAGCAGGTAAGAGTAGTTTAATAAATAAGCTTGATCCTAATTTTAATTTAGCTACTGGTGAAATTTCAATAGCTTTAGGTAGAGGTAAGCATACAACTAGACATGTTGAATTAATTGAAATGTTTGGAGGTAAAGTATTAGATACCCCAGGATTTTCATCAATTGATTTAAAAGAAATGTCTAAGGAAGATATAAAAAAGGCTTTCATAGAGTTTGAAGATTATCCTTGTCCATATAAAGATTGTATGCATATAAATGAACAAGAGTGTTCAGTAAAAAAAGCAGTTGTGGATAATGATATTTTAGAAAGTCGTTATGAAAACTATAAAAAGTTTATAGAATCAAAAAATACTAGGAGGTAATATATGAAAATTTCTACTTCCTTTCTTGCATGTAAGGATATAAAAACTTGTGTTTCTAGTCTTGATAAGACAGATGCTGACTATATACATGTAGATTTTATTAAAGGTAAATTTGTTATTGGTAAAAAAATATCATTTAGAAAATTAAAAAAAATACCTGATTATACTACTAAAAGATTAGATATACACTTGATGACAGAAAAGTTAGATAAATATATACCTAAGTTTTCAATGTTAAACTGTGAGTATATTACTTTTCATATAGAAGCAACTAATGATCCGATGAAATATATTAAAATGATTCATAGTTATGGAATTAAATGTGGTATAGCTATTAATCCTAATACTGAAATAAATGAAATAGAACCATATCTAGGTAATATTGATTTAGTACTTGTTATGGGTGTAGAACCTGGCTATGGGGGACAAGAGTTTATTCCAGATGTTATAAAAAAAATAAAAGAAATAAAGAAGCATATTATATTCCACAAATCAGATGTATTAATAAGCGTAGATGGTGGAATTAATGATAAAATTATATCTAAGTTAAAAAAGAATGTAGATATGGTTGTTGCTGGTTCTTTTATTACTAATAGTGATAATTATCAAGATGCAATAAATTTATTGAAATAATTAAATGGTTGTATTATAATAAAGACTATCGGTTGGATAGTCTTTTTTATAGGGGGTGAAGAAGTGATTCCATTTTATAAAGAACAGTTAGAGTCTAAACCTTTTATTACTGTACCTGTCTATAATGAAGATACGAAGGAAATTACTTCTGTTCCTCAAAAGATAGACTCTTATGTAGTATTACCTAATAATAAACTATATTCTGTTTTACCTGGTGAAGGATATAGTACTTTTACTAATTATATAAAAAAAATATTTGAATATATCGAAGGTAAAAATGTTAGTTTTAGTGATGGGCTTAGAGTATCTTCTTTAGAAAACATTAGTAATAAACCACTTGATAAAATTGATCCATCATTAATCAATAATTTAAGAGTATTATCTGAAGCACAAACAATAATGAATAGTTTCTTTAATAATCTACTTAATACAAGAGATTTAGATAAGATAATGAGCCAATGGCAAATTGTAAAAGGTAAAGGGAATTACTTAGATTTTTTAATTCAATGTATTGGATTTGATTTAATAGAATTTAGGGAATTTAAAACTATTAGAACTGCAAGAATGAATTTAAATGAAGAATATTTTAATTATATAATTATGGATTATAATATTGATTCATACCCAATGTTTGAAATAGATAGGGAAGAAAGTAAATTAAATAAATTAGATTATGAATGGTTTTCTAATGATAAAGAAAGAAAACTTGAGGAAGAAATGAAAAAAATTAAAAAACTTCCACTAGAAGAAAGATATGAATACTTAAAATAAAAAAAGAGGTAAGCTTATTCGCTTACTTCTTTAACTTTTTTATTACCTTTTCTAGCTGTTCTTAATTCTCTTGCACTAACTCTAACTTTAGTTCCATCTTCTAATCTAACTACTTGAAGATTAACACCTTGTTTCTTACGAGTAGCGTTTAAAGCATGAGAACGTTGATTTCCAAATAATGGTTTTCTACTAGTAACTTTAACTGCCATAATCTTTCCTCCTTTGATATATACATCAACTTGCTCTTATAACTTTACCATAAAAACCTTATTAAGTCAAATAAAAATGTGAATTTCTTTAATATTTACTTGCGATAATATATTGGAAATATTATAATTATGATAGGTGATAATATGAAGAGGATATTAAAATCTAGAATATTTATTTTTGTACTTGGTCTATTTATTGCTGGAAGCGTTGGCGTATATGCAGTATCAGTTGCATCAAGTGATGTAACTTATGATAATACCAATAGTGGATCAGAAGCTACTACAGTATCCGGGGCAATAGATGATTTATATGCTAAAGTTGGTAGTGGTGGTAGTGCTAGTGGAACACTTGTTGTTGTTGGTACTGCTAATGCAAGATTTGGTTATACGAATCAAGGTGGTTGTGTAGGAAGAATATGTGGTGGAGGAACTGCTTCAGTAACTTGGACTTTAACAGTTTATGTAACTGATGGTGCGGTTTCAAATTATACTATCAGTCCTACTAGTTCAGCTTTAGGAAGTGGTTCTGGTAGTGACACATCTGGTGGTCAAGCATCCGTAAGTATATCTTCAGTAACTTGGACACCTGCTAGTTAATATAAAAACAGTCTTATGACTGTTTTATTTTTTGAGTAATTATTTTAGTTTTGTGGTATTATATAAATAGGGAGGGATATTATGTATACACCGCTATATGTTAAAACTAATTATTCATTACTTTCAAGTTTAATTACTATTGACGATTATATTAGTTATGCAAAGAAACATAATATTCCTATGCTTGCGATAACTGATAATAATATGTTTGGAACATTAGAGTTCTATAAGAAATGTAAAAATAATGATATTAAACCAATTATAGGATTAGAAATTAATCTTTCTGATAAGATAGTTTTATTATATGCAAAAGATTATGATGGATATAAATCTTTAATAAAACTATCTACTATAGCTTCTACTAGAAATATAGAATTAGAAGATATAAAGAATAATAATAAGAGTGTTATATGTATAATACCATTTGAAGCAAACGATATTTATAATGATCTATTTGATATATTGTCTGACTTATATATTGGATATAGTACTAAGAAAGAAGAAAAAGAAGCTTTATCTATAACTAAGAATGTTGTTTTCTTAAGAAAGAATTTGTATATATCAGATGATAATAAAGATTATCTTAAATATCTATATATGATACGTGATGGTAAAACAGTTAATGATGATACTAATTATGATATATTAGATCATTCATTAGATATGAAAGATGTCTATGAATATACAACTAATACTAATCTATTTACTACTAATAAAATAGGAGATATGTGTAATTTAGAATTTCCTAAGAGTGAATTATTACTTCCTATTTATAGTGATACTAATGGACTTGATAGTTTTAGTTATTTAAAAGAATTAGCTAAAGCTGGTTTAAGTAAAAGACTTTCTAATAAAGTTACTAATAAATATATTGAAAGATTAAATTATGAACTTGAAATAATAGATAAGATGGGATTTTCTAATTATTTTTTAGTAGTTTATGATTTTATTAAGTATGCTAAAAAGAATAATATATTAGTTGGACCAGGGCGTGGTAGTGGTGCTGGATCTTTAGTATGTTATTCTATAGGTATAACTGATATAGATCCTATTAAATATGATTTATTATTTGAAAGATTTTTAAATCCTGAAAGACAAACTATGCCTGATATTGATACAGATTTTCCTGATAGATATCGTGATCAAGTAATAGATTATGTAGTAGATAAATATGGCGAAAAGAGAGTATCTGGTATTGTTACATTTGGTACACTAGCTGCTAAACAAGCATTAAGAGATGTAGGAAGAGTATTAGATATTCCTACATATCAAATAGATTTAGTTACTAAAAGAATTCCTGGATTTACTAAATTAAAACTAGCTGATTTTTATAAAAATGATAAAGAATTTAAATCAATAATAGATAGTGATTCTAAACTATCTTTAATGTTTAAGATAGCTTCATTTATAGAAGGATATCCACGTCATACATCTAGCCATGCTGCTGGAATAGTGATGAGTAAAGTAGATTTAGATGAAGTAATTCCTTTAACTAATTCAGATGGTATGTATTTAACTGGATATACTATGGAATACTTAGAAGAATTAGGCCTACTTAAAATGGATTTCTTAGGTCTTAAAACATTAACTACAATCATGGATATAATTGAAAGTATAAAAAAAGTTGAAGGAAAAGAAGTAGATTTTAATACTATACCTTTAGATGATAAAAATGTTTTAGAATTATTTAGTAAAGCACTAACTATTGGGATATTCCAATTTGAAAGTGATGGAATGAAAAACTTCTTAAGAAAACTAAAACCTAATAGTTTTGAAGATATATTTGCAGCAATAGCTTTATTTAGACCAGGACCCGCTCAAAATATAGATACATATATAAGAAGAAAACATGGACAAGAAAAAGTAGAGTATATAGATAAATCTTTAGAAGATATTTTAAAGAATACATATGGAATCATAATATATCAGGAACAAATTATGCAAATAGCATGTAAGCTTGCTGGATATACTTTGGGTGAAGCTGATATTTTAAGAAGAGCTATGAGTAAAAAGAAGAAAGATATAATGATTCTTGAAGAAGAAAAGTTTATTAATAGAAGTGTAGAAAATGGCTATAGTAAAGATACTGCTAAGAAAGTATATGATTTAATATTATCTTTTGCTAACTATGGATTTAATAGAAGTCATTCTGTTGCATATTCAGTAGTAGCTTATAAAATGGCTTACTTAAAATACTATTATCCAAAACATTTCTATGCTAGTTTATTAACCTCAGTAATTGGATCAGAAATAAAAGAAAAAGAATACATTGGTGAAGCTAAACTTAGTGGTCTAAAAGTTATTAAACCAAGCATTAATATTAGTTCTACTAATTATATAGTTAATAAGGAAGGTATTTATTTTCCACTTACTGGTATTCATGGAATAGGATTAGTAAATGCTAAAGAAATAGTTAGTAATCGCGGTGATAAATATAAAGATCCGTTTGATTTTTTAGAAAAGAATCCTAATGCTAATAAGAAGATATTAGAGACTTTAATAAAAGCTGGATGCTTTGATGAATTTAATATTACTAGAAAATGTTTAATTGATAATTTAGATGAATTAATTAATTATCAAGAATTAGTTAGAGATTTAGATAAAGAGTTTGTGTTAAAACCTGAGTTAGAAGATGAAAATGAATATACTAATGATGAATTATTATCTATGGAAAAAGAAATGTTTGGTTTCTATTTAGGAAATCATCCTGTATCTAACTATAAGGCAAATTATAAAAACATTATGCCATTATCTGAAGTGAATAATTATTTAAATAAAAAAGTAGAATGTTTAGTTTTAATAGAAAAGACTAAAGTTATTGATACTAAAAAAGGTGATAAGATGATGTTTGTTACAGGATCTGATGAATATGGAAAGGTAGATTTTACTTTCTTTCCACAAGCATATAAGGATTATCCTGTTAAGAATGGTGATGTAGTTAAGATAGATGGACATGTTGAAAGACGTTATGATGCATACCAAATAATTGTAGAAAAAGTAGATAAACTTTCATAAAAATATTTTCATGATATTTAATTTATGATAAACTATTATTAGTGAAAGGTAGTGATAGAATGAGACTCCATTTTAAAACAAATGATTATCTATTAACTTGGAATTTGCTTTACGGTGCATCATTCTCACAATCAGTTCATACGTTTAAGCAAAAATTATATAAAACACATAAAAATCATTACAACAACATTGGTAAAGATTTAAAAGAAATGTTAGAAGATATAAAGAATTTTATACCTGATGATGATACAATTTACAATTATGTATTTGATACAGAATTATTTGTTAAAGTAAAAGATGATGCTGAAAAACATCGCTTAGAATTATTAAAGATGTGGGATCAAAACAAAAAGCAATTGATGATAGAACTTAAAGATATATTAAAATATACATTAAAAGAAGACTATAGTATTATAGCTTTAGATCCAATTATGGATTCAGTACTTTCAAGTAAGAAGTGTAATAATATAGCTTGGGGTAGAAGAAAAGATTTAGATGATCCAATTAAAACTCTAACATCAATGATTAAAGTGATTATACTTAATGATTTAGGAGACTTTGAAAAGAAATATAAAGATATAATAGATGTTATCTTAGAACTTGCTATAGATAATGAATTATATACTCGTATGACAGGTAAGAGTACTTACTTAACAGGAGATACAACTTTAACATATTTAAAGAGACAAATATATCCTTATTGGTTGATGTATCTTGGATGTGAACAAGAAGATTTTCCTAGATATATGATGAGAGATAAAATAACATTCGATATAGATAAATATGTAGTAGAAAGAGACTTGAAGAAATTAAATTTAATAGAATTTATAGAATTCTGTATACGTAATCAATTTAAGATTATACGTATTAATCAATTAGAAATATTATAATAGATTTCAAGAGTCTTGAAATCTATTTTGTGCTTAAGGTGGTGTGTTATGACAGAAGATAAAATTAAAATACTTTTTGATCAAATTAAACTTGATCAAGAAACAATATATAAATTAAATGATGTAAAGTTAGAAAAAGTAAAAGTTAATGAAAAGAATGGAAGTTGGACTTTTGTTTTAGATAGTCCTAGTGTATTAGATATAGAAGATTATCGTAAACTTGATGAATTAACTCATATTGCTTTTACTAATATTAAACACACTTATATAGAAATAATACCTAAGTACAAAGACTTTGATAAATTAAAAGATTATTATAGTTATGCTTTAGAAAAACTAGAGGATGTATTATTGTTCTCTAGTATTTATAGTGATCGTTTAAATGTAGATAATGCATCTATAGAAGTAGTAAATACTGAAGAAGAAAAACAAGTAAATACATTACTTCCTAAGATGAATAAACTTCTAAAACTATTTGGTTTTGATATAACTTTAGAAGCTACATTAAATGAAGAAGATAATAATATTAGAAATGTAATTGAGAAAGATTTAGAAAATATTGCTAATGAAGTTAAACCACTTGAAGTAAAACAAGAAGAAGTTAAACCTACTTTTAAAAAGGGTGAATATCGTAGAGCTAAGAAGAGCGATGATCCTAATGTTTTAATAGGTAGTAAGATAAATGATAAACCAGTATTAATTAAAAGTATAGTAGGTGAATATGATCCAATAACTGTAGAAGGATATGTATTTGCTATTGATTATTTTGAATCTAGTAAATCAGATTTTAAGATTATAACTTTAAAGATTACAGATTACTCTGATAGTATGTACTGTAAAGTATTTTGTCGTGGAGAAGAAGAATATAATGAAAGAAAGAAAGCTTTAAAAGAAAAGAAATGGTATATTATTAGAGGATATACTAAGAATGATAAATTTTCTAATGGAGAAGATGTATTAAATGTTAGAGATATAAATATTTTAGATAGGGAAGAAGAAAAAGTTGTTGATGATGCAGAAGTAAAAAGAGTAGAACTTCATGCTCATACTATGATGAGTCAAATGGATGGTATTACTAAACTTGATTTAGGTAAACATACATGTGAACTTGTTGAAAGATGTATAGATATGGGATATCGTGGAGTAGCTATAACAGATCATAATGGATGTCAAGCTTTTCCAATATCGTTTGGTATTATAAAGGGTCATAATAAAAAAGTAAGAGGTAAGATTAAAGATAGAATTAGTGAACTAGAAGGAAAAGAAGATATAACAGAAGAAGAAAAGAAAGAATTAGAGGACTTAAAAGAAAAACAAAAGAATCCTCCAATTTTTAAAGGACTTTATGGAACAGAACTTACACTTGTTGATGATACTGTTAATATTGTCTACAATTCTACTGATGATAATTTAATTGATAATACTTATGTAGTATTCGATACTGAAACAACTGGTTTTAATGCAGGTGGCGCTGATCAAATGATTGAAATAGGTGCTGTTAAGATTAAAAATGGAGAAATAATAGATAGATTTGATGAACTTATTAATCCAGGAAGACATATACCTGATAAAATAACAGAACTTACTTTAATTACAGATGATATGGTTAAAGACTGTGATAATGAAGAAAATGTTACTAAGAGATTCTTAGAGTGGACAGGTAACTTACCAATGGTTGCTCATAATGCTAAATTCGATATATCTTTTGTATCTAGTGCTATGAAAAAATATAATCTTGGTGAATTTAAAAATACAGTAATAGATACTTTAGAATTATCAAGAACAATAGATCAAAACTTTGCTCGTCATAGTTTATCAGCATTAGTTAAAAGATATGATGTACCTTGGGATGAAGATGCACATCATAGAGCAGATTATGATGCTGAAGGAACAGGATATGTTTTTAGTAAAATGCTTAAAAAACTAGAAACACAAAAATTAGAAAAGATTAGTGATTTAGATAAATTAATTTCAAAAGATGAAATACATAAGTTTGGTAGAACATATCATTTTAACTGTATAGCAGTTAATAAGACTGGACTTAAAAATTTATTTGAA
>Ga0247608_10002027_pt1 | contig 26551 bp, 13 predicted proteins | sample 176DNAGHGlowgp2_FD_193490 | JGI IMG/M metagenome (GOLD analysis project Ga0247608, IMG submission 193490) | Sheep rumen microbial communities from Palmerston North, Manawatu-Wanganui, New Zealand - 1766 DNA GHGlow gp2 | ecosystem: Host-associated > Mammals > Digestive system > Stomach > Rumen ... | reverse complement strand
AAAAGTAAATCTTTCAACAATGAGGGAAAATGTTTTGGCTTGATGAAGGTGGACTAAGGAGTCTAAAGATGAACTTTGACAATCAAGTACATTAGCTGATGTTGATAGTAGTGTATCTATGATACAGTTGAAGGATACTATGTATCTGTGAAATGATAATTTGCAATGATTATTTGAGAATTTGAATGAGTTAATGGAAAATATGGTAGATAAAAAGATTAATGAAGAAAAATATAGTAGGGATATTGTTATTCCTGTTGAATATAAGAAGGTAACGTGAAAGAGAGTTACATTTAAATGTCGTTCCTTTGTTAGTCGTTTTGAAAATTTTTATTTTGGTAGTAATGCGCGTTATATTGATAGTGCAGAAGATCTAAGCATATATAGGTGAACATATAGAAATTTAAATGATTTAAGTTGAGTGACGTATCTTTCTTTGTCATCTGGTAGTAATCCATCTATTAGTAGTTTTGATAAAACTGATCTTAAATTGAAATCAATATGAGGTTCGTATGATATATTTTCGAATCAAGCAGAGTGAAATAGATGATATAGTATGCTTAGTGTAGAGAATGATCTTGATATTTATGATGAGAATAAAACCGCAAAGAAATCTAAAAAGTCTTCGAAAACGATTTTTGGTAGAATTAGAAAAAGGTCTCGGCCAGAGATTTGTAAGGAAGATAGTAATAAAGAAAAGGAACAATGTGAGAATTTAAATGAATTTGCAAAAAGATGGTGGTGATGAGCTTCGGCGATAAATCTTGATGAAGAAAGTGTATCTCAGTGAAGATATGAATTAAGTTGATATATTGCGACAGATTCGTGGAGATCGATTTTTGGTATGTGATGATTCCAGTCGTTATTACCGTGAAATGATGAAGGATCTTTGGGTAAATGATGGGTTGGTTGAACATGAGCTTGACCTCAAACGGCAGCGACAAGTTATAAATCATATATTAAGTATTCTAGTCCAACAGAAAGAGAATGATGGAGGACATTTAGATGGGCTCTTATATGAAAATGATATGAGATATATGAGAATCATACGCCCGATGTTCATATGAATTTTGATGATATTAATTATTGGGGACTTAGTAATAGTATTTTGGCTGGTCGAAAATTTTCAAAACAGTCTGCAAGAATTTTTGACATTAGTAGTTCTTCTTCTAAGAGACTTTTAAAATGTTGATGAAGTGAAAAATATTCATATAAGGTTATTAGTTCCATAGTTAAACATGATAGTACTACGCAAGAGGAAATTAATGGTATTGATAAAGATAGATATTGAGAAAGTGGAACTTTATGAATATATTATCGTGATATAAAGGAAGCTTATCAAGATTTGAGTTGAGATTTATCGGATATTCTTGACTCCTTTCCTGGTTTGATATCTGATATAAGTTCTGGAAATGTATATATGGAAAATAAAATTAATGAATTAAGTGGTGTATGAAGTCAGTTATCTCAATTAAAAGCTGAAATTTCTAATTTGAACTGACAAATCTCGGCTTGGGAAGCGCAATTAAATAATTTGAGATTACAACTTGAAATGACTGAGGATGAAGCTCAGAATGAAAGTATTCAAAATAGTATATCTTTACTTGAGAATAGAATTTCTTCTTGATATGATTCATTAAATATTGCTAATCGTAATAGATCCCAGATGGAATCTGGAATATCTAATATTTTGGATGATGTAAGAAATTTTTTGTTTGATGATATTACATGATGTGAAAAAACTAAATTGACTGATATTTACCAATTAATGGTTTGATTATATTCGGAGAATATAGTTAATGTTATGGAATATATTATCTATTTGGAGGGATGAGATCCTGAGAATTATTATTCAACTTGATCGAATTCTTCTGATTTGATAAAAATTTGATTTCTTCAAACTTGGATTAATGATATTAAAAGTATTGAAAGTTCTATAAAAAGTAATAGTAGGAAAATAATTCCGTATTATTCTGAAGTATATTCTTGAGTTTTAGCTCAACAGAGTTTGTGGAATGGCCTTGCTTCAAGATTGCTTGAAATTAGTGATGAAAACGAAGATAAAATAAATTCTATTACATTAGATTTTGATAACATATTTACTTTGGAAAGTTCGTGAGATGAAGAAATTGAGGATGATTCTTTGGAATTGGAAGATGAAGATGAATGAGATTGAAATGTTGATCCAGATCCAACATCTATAACTTTAACATGAGGAACTGCTACTATAGAAATTAATAATTTTAATTCGAATTTTAATGAAGTATCATCTTTGTTTTCTAAATTGGTTGAAGTTGATAGAATAGGTCCTGCAATCGTAAGGGCAGCGCAGCAGGATATAGATTTTAGAAAATGGTTGACTAAGAATAGGGTTGATATTTCTTCGGATGAAGAATGGATAAAACAATATGCACAGTGGGCTAAGGGTGCATGATATGATTCGGAATGAGCCAAGAGAAATCATGATCTTTTGTTGTGAGCTAGTGAACATATGTCTGGTATGAATATACTTACACCCGATAGGCCAATAGATTCTCCGCGTTATGTTAGTATGCAGTCTGTAGCTTGAAATGAAATAAAATTAATTTATCCGGATTTATTTAAGGTTGAAGTTTTTGTTTTAACTTGAAAGAATAAGAGTTGATATGATATTCATGAGCTTTTAACTTGATGACAGATAAGGGAAAACCTTGTTGAATATCTGAGTTGAAAGGCTGATGAATTTAATAAGATTCTTGAAATTGAGTATAGAAAAGCAAAATTAATGAGTAGTGATATTCATTCATCTAGGTTAAAATCCTTATGATTTGGTTTAGCTACTGAAGATGTTTCTTCTCGTCCTTATAATTATTTTACGTATGAGGATTTTGAGAAAGCTTTGTGATGATCTGGAATGATTACTGCCATATCAGAGATGTTATATTACCAGAATCTTACCAATAAGAGGAAATTTAGTACATGAAGTGTAAATGGTGATATAGAATTAATAAAAAGTAGTTTTAATGTGAATGATAAAAGGGGTCAAACTCTTAAGGATTATTTGACACAATGAAATGAGAAAAAGAAAAATCCATTATTTGAAATACCGATGTATGAGCCTAATTGATATGAAGTTGCTTTTGTGAATTCAAATTGAAGAGATTATATTATACCTAGTGAAGTTAGTAATGTAGATGCTTGATATGTTAAGGATACTAAGGTGAAGGTTAGAAGGCGTCAAAATACTTCTCAAGAAGATGATTATGAAGATGAGTGTAATATACCGTTAAATTGAAGATTGCCATTATTTGCTTTAAATTGAACAAGTGTTTCTTCACCGTGGTTTATATGATTTAAGTGTTGGCTTAAAAAGACAAAGGAAGAACCTTTTAAGATTAAGTTAACATTTGATCATAGTATATGAGATATAATAGTTTCTAGTTGATTTAATACGTTTGTCAAATCTCTCTGAAAATCTTTATTTTCTGAAACAAGTGAAACTTTAAGTGATTGGTGAGATTCTCGAACTAAGTATGCGGATGCGCGAGATACATTAATAGAGTGAGCAACATGACAAGATTCTGATAAAAATATAACTCAATTGCAGGTGGATGCAGAAAAGCATAATCAAGAGATTTCAAATAATTCAGAATTGTTCTGATTATTGAAAATAAGTAATTCTAATGAATTATTGTCTGATAATAATCCTAATAGTTTGTTGAAAATTGAGTCTACATCGGATATTGGTAATGTGAGCGTTGTTTTTACTTCTACGTGAGATTGATGTATAAAAATTGATGATAATAATTTATGTTGAGGTAATTCCTTTAGAAAGGTTTTTAATCCTAAAACTGCTTCGTTTTCTGGATTAATTTCTTCTGCAGACCATAAGGCATGAAAAGTTTGATTGGATTTGAAGATATACATTTGATGATCTTATATTGAGAAGATTATTAAGTATACTGTTAGTCCAAGTACTTTATCTGATTTTAAAATAAAAGTTGATGATGATAAAACAATTGCATGAATGATAAGTCCTGTAGAAATAATTTGATATGATGAATATGGTAATCGTGTGTCTTGGTGATTGGATGCCTATGATTTTACCGTTACAAAATGAAGGTTTTTAAAGGATTGAGCATATCAGACTGGATTTTCAACAAATGATTTTAGAGATTTAAGATTTTATTATCAGGCTCCATTAGATGCTGGAGATTTTGATGAGTGAATAATTCAAATCTCTAGGAAAAATGGTTCAGGAGTTGAGTATGTAGGAGAGCCATATCATCAGAAGATAGTGCAAGCATCTCCTGTGATTAAAGTTAATGATAATGTTGTTATTTGATGAAATAATGTTTTACAGTGAAATATTTCTTATAAATTGAAAAATGATGAGGATATTTATGATTGATGAAAACTGAATGTTTCGAAATTGCAAAAACTTAATGTTGAGATACGTGATTCTAGATGAGAAATTGTAGATGTTGATAGTCAAGTTTTGGTAACTTCTCAAAATGGGCTTGTTGTTGTTTGAGTAGTTCAATCTAATAGCTGAAGTCTTGAATTTCGTGAAACGTCAAAGAGTTATATTTCATGATGATTTGCTACATTGTATTATTATCCGACTACTATTGCATGAGAAGATAAAATTAATATTGATATTCCTTGACTTGATGTTCGTGTGATTAATCTTTCCATTCTTCCTGGAAGTTATAGTGATTTGGAAGTTGTGCTTGAAAAGGATGTATTGGATCTATGAGATGAAATGTATTTTGAGATATTTATGTCTGATAAATGGTGAAATCGTTTAAGTGGTATAAACCCTATGTCGATAGAGTATGATGAAAATAAGGTTGAAATTTTAAATCCTAGATGATGAAGAGACTGATTTGTTGGTCCGTTTGGTGTTTATGATTGATATTTTAAATGAAGGATTGTTTGAACTTGAGCATGATTTACCTCTCTTCTTTTTGGCTGAAGCAAGTCTGTATACTTAAATATCGATAAACATTTATTTCCAGATTCATGACTAAATGTTATGTATCTGAATTATTTTTGAGACGATTGGTGAAATCAGCGATGATATTTTTCAGATCATAATAAGTATATTCAGAAATTGATGTCTAAATCTAAAAAAGTTATTACGACAACAACGCAGTTAGTTTCAGAGGATAAAATTAAAAAAATGGTATGGAAGATTTCTCCATCATTTAGAATTTGGAATCCTGATAATGTTGATACATCATTGACATTAAATTGATTGAAGTTTGATATGACTATTTGATGAATTACTACAATGGTATCGTCTTTACCTTCTGTTAACTGGGTTAATGTTGATAATTTTGATTCTATTGTAGAAAATGTTTCTGGAAAAAACAAAACTAAAAATGGTATATTTTTTGTTCCAAGTGATGTGAATTATTCTGTTGATAGGTGAGTTTTGTATAATTCAGGAATTCGTGTTCTTGATTTATCTAAATGAGAAGCAACATTACAATTAACTAAAAGTTCTTTAGATAATTGAGATAATGTTTGGACATTAATTGATAAAGGAATTAATTATTGAAGTATTATTATTCATTGTCCAAATTTTGTCCCTAGAGAATCTGATTTTGCAATTCCTTGAGATCGCTATCTTGTAAATTCTACATTTACAGATGGTTCTACATATAAGCTTTCTAGTGTGGGAATATTTGATTTTTTAAGTGATTTTGAACTTAATACTAATTATAAATCTATTCAAAATTCAGATGAGGTTGATGAAAAAATTTGATTTTTATGAGATTTTAAAAATATTACATTATTTGCTGAGTGAGAAATTGTTGGTGAGGCTACGAGAAAGTTTTGATCTGAATTTGTTATTAATCTTTGAGATCCTGTATTATCTAAGGTATCAAAAAATGAAAATATATATGGTACAAAATTTGATTGATGAATATGAGAAGAAATATATTCAGATTCTGAATCAGATATTTTTTGAACATATCAAATTGATTTTGATAATGATTGAAGAAAGGATTTAATTGTTGTTTATTTGGATTGAACTATTAAGTTAGCTAAAAGTTATTGATGATCTCCAGATTTGAGAAATATGCAGGAGTTGATGCGTATAGCTGTACCAATACAAGATGTTTTTGTGTGAGATGTTGATTGAAATAGCTATGAAGATATTCTTATTCGTACTGATAATAATCAGCTTAGAGCTTATACAAATCAAGATTGAATTTTTGATGTTGATGGTAGTGTAGCATGTCTGAATCAAAACGTGTTTGAGTGAGAAATTTCTTCAACTCCTAGTAGTCTTGATGGTATATATCAATTTTTTGTTGAGGATATGGATCAAGATGGTAAGGTTGATGTGATTACATATGATAGTAAGTGATATATTAAAGTGTTTTATTGATGAAGTACGAACGGTTGACCTAATTATCTTAGTAAGAATATTTATTTTTGTGATTCATGATGGTATGATAGAGAGATAAGAAACACGACTATTGTTGCAGCGTTATGATTAAAAGTTACTTCTGCTCCTGTATATGATAATAGTATGTTACGTTGGGTTGGTATGGCAAGACCAGAAATTGAGATAACTGAGGATGAGCTTCCTGAATATTGAATACATTTTGATCCAAATTCTTTAGAAAGATTAGTTTCATCGAAGAAGAGGAATCAAGACTGATCAATTGATGCACTTGTTCACGAAGTAATGGATTGAGATATAAATTCTTCTGGCTATAATTTTGATGTTTCAGAAGGAAGTCAGAAATTTATTGATGAAGCAGCTAAATTTGTAGATGTGACACTGTATGAAAATACATTGGTTGGCTGATGATCTTGAAAAAATTATGTATTCGCTCCTATTAGTTATTTGGATATTAGTAATCCAGATGATTATGCTATGGCTTCAAAAAGCTATCGTTTGAAAAGTTGACATACAATTTTGCAAAACGGTGATATCGTTACGGTATCTGTTACAATTTATGCATCACCCAATCACGATTTTATTTGATCATTTTGAGATATTATTCAATGACCACGAAATTTACATTATGATCAAAATAAAATTCCAAAGTGAATTAGATTTACAGTTAGTCCTTGAAATGCAGTTTTTAAAGGTAAGGATTGAAATTTTTCATATATAGTTGATAATATTCATTTGTCAGCATGAAGTTCAATGCAATTTCAATATGATTTAGAATATAAAAATATTCCTTTGAGAAAGATGGATATAACCTATAAAACTTTTTATTCAGATGATTTGTTGCCTGATATAAAATTGCAAAGTGTAGATTGATGTTCGAAAGATTTTGATGTTTATGAGAATTGATGAAGATCTTTTAGCGAAAGAAAAATTCCTTTGCAGAATATGATTGATGAAACTTATAGTAGTGAAGACGAAAAGACTGTAGATTATGCACAAGATGTTGTGAATGCAGGTTCTGATGTAAATCAATTACCATGAATTGTTCAGGATAGTTTGTATCGTATTAGCTTATTAAAATGAGCTTCGATGACAATTTGAGATGATAGTGAGGGAAGAAATGATTTAAAAAATGAGTTATTGAGAAAAATTCAAGAATGATGACTTGAGGCGTTGAACATTGATTTGAATATTGATTTATCAATATTTGAAGAACAGGCAGAAAAAGTTGAAAGGATTGTTGATGATATAACAAAGTGAATGTGTAATTGATTTTCTTTTTGATGATCTAGTAATTGTAAGTGATTGCCAGTTCCTTTTAATCAAGCCTTTTTGGCTCCTTGAAAATATCATTTGTTTGGATGTTGGGATTTGCCTCTTTGAAAATTAGAATGATGATTGCCAGTTTTCTTTTTCCCTGGAACATTACGTTTACCGTTTGGTGATATACCTATTCCTTGGTGAATGAAATGAGCTTGAGATTGATTTATCTGGATCCCATGATGAAGTTGGCAGTCTATGATCAGAATATATGCAGCTCCTACATTGACAGCACAGTTAGGAATTGCTGTATGTATGTGACCATATTCTGTATGAGCAGCATTAAAGTCTCCTTTTTCAGATATTTGAGGTAATTGTGTTGTATTCGCAGTAAAACCGCAGTGTAAACATAATGATTGAGAAATGACTGATTTAAATAATCCTAATCAGATATATGTTGATTTTGTAGAAGAAGTAAAAGATAGTTGAATTTGTTTACAATCGCAGAAGTGACCTCAAGTTACTTTAAAATGAAATCTTTCATCTCCTTTTGAGCAGTATTCATATAGGACGAAATATTCTGTAATAAATGATAAAGCATCAGGTAATAATAGTTGGAAAAATTTTGATTGGAAGGATTCTATTAATGTTATTAATCTTAGAACTGCTGATTTGAATTGATGATCGCATAATGATTTGGAATTCTCTGCTGATTTTTTGTGACTTATAAATTTGGAAACATCAGCTTATGTAGCGGCTGATGATGCACAAGTGTCTAAAAATTCAATTATGATTGGTGATGTTGATGTATTATGATGAGATTTTGACGTGAATAAGATAAAGTGATGAATTCAGCAGTGAGTTAGAAAATTATTAATTGATAAGCGGTTGGATCCTCAAATTAGGTATATTGTTAATCAATTAACTAAAATGCATATTAATGTAAAATTGCCAGATTTTAGTAATTTAATTGATAATGAGATTCAGACATTGCAGGATGTAAGTGATAATATGTGAGATCTTTTGTCGCAAGAAAAGGTTGCGATAGAGCCAGATTTTCTTTCTGATTTTTCTACTATAACATATGATAATTTGATGGATTACAATAAATGAATATCTAATCCATTTGAGACATTAGCGGTGATGTTGAATCAAAGTAATATTATTAATGTATCAACTGAGTTATTGACCGTAAAAGTTCCAATTATTACATCTGATGAAATTAATGCTTATGAGTTTTACTTGCATCAATGGATACAGACAAATAGTAAAATTGTAGAAGAACGGAAAACTTTATTAAATTCAATGTGAGCATCTTGTAATAAGGAAGATACAGAAGAAAAAAAGCAGGCTTGTCTTGAAGAAGCTAGAAAGAATCTTGAAGCATTTGTTGAATTTGAAAATGTGGATTGGCAAAAGATGTTAAATCAGATTTATTCTAATTTAGCTATATTGCAGCAATATAGGAACTTCCCGTTTGAAATTTATGAGTGGATACATGTAATTGATAGGTATATGTCAGAGATTGCATCGCTTATTAATAATACTATGTGATATCTTTCATATTGGACTGTTACAAATTCTGAAAGATTTGTTTGATATATAGATGCTATAGTATTGATACTGAACATAATTAAAACATACCAATTGATAATAAATTTTTCTGTAGAATGGTCTAAAAATTGTGGTAATTGTGCAAAAGATACATATGATCAGTATTCTTGTAAATTATCTTTGTTATGTGATTCTATACAGTTGCCAATTATTCAGATTCCTAATTTTAAGTTACCAAATGTTACGATAGATCTTACTAATATGGATTTATCATTGGATGTTATTTTGCCAGAGTTTAATTTTCAGCCAATTAAAGTTAATTTACCTGATTTGCCTAATTTGCCTAAACCTCCATCTGTTTGACTTAATATTAGATTGTTTGATTTGCCTAATATTCCTTTGTTACCTCAGCCTCCGACATTACCGGAATTACCTTCTTTTATTCCGGAAGTTGAATTAGAATTACCAATATTACCTCCTGCACCAGAATTGCCTAAATTACCTGATAAAATTGAGGGTATTATAAAGATTGCAAATTTGATTTGAAAAATATATTGTATTGTTAAGTGACAATTTTGACTTGTTTGAGAAAAATCTGTTAAGGCAAAAATAGAACAATTGACGCAGAGGACGTATAAGGTTGATTGGATAGATAATTTGATGAATTTCACTAATTGGTCAGTGGCGCCAGTTAAAAACTATGGAGTTGATTATGAAATTGATTCGTATGTAGATTTGCAATTTGATTTTTCTGCTTTTTATGATTATTTGGATATATTAACTAAGTGAATAAATAATTTGTCTACATCAATTGAGAAATGATTAAATGAAAATGTAATTGGTTGAATTAATGAAAAACTTATGGAAAATCCTTTGATTAATGTAAGGGATTCTATTGATTGAGCGAATGTTCAAATTAATGCTAAAATTACTAAAGTAGATGATTCTCAATCTCAAAATATTGATTTAAATTGATATACTAGTGATGAAATTGAATATGTTGATTATAATTCTGCAAAGAGTAGATTGCAAGAAGTTTTGTCTTTCTTTAGATGAGAAGCTATTAAAACAACACTTGTTGATAGTATATGATGAGATATTTCAAAAATCGAAAATCAGATAGATAAGCCAACTTTGATTATTGCTAATACTGGTTGAATTGAAAATGTTAAAAATGAGGTTATTGATTATATTGAAAATAAGCAGGTTAGTTATGATGATGTGGCTACTTTAATAAATGATGATTATGATAGTTTCCTTGCTATGGTTGAGACTTCTTCTGATAAAGGTCTGTTAACATGAGATTGAAAGTTGCTTACATTTAGTACTAATTTATTTAATTTAGATCCTTCGACAAGGGAGACAATTAATTTTATCTCAGGAGCCAATCCTTATCAATTATTACTTGATAATAAAAAGGAGATTGTTGATGGTTATCGAAATGCAATTAATAATAATACTGCAGATGATTTGTGATTATCTTCATCTCAATATTTGGTATTACGCGATAATATATCTTCTTTAAAGAATCAGGTTTCTACGTTATATTCTATGTCTGCTCCTATATCATTAACTAAACTTATGTCTAAAAATGGTGGTTTAGTTGATAAGAGTTTGGTGGCATGAAATAGAATATGAAGTAATATGAAAGTTGCTGAAGTTATTGATCCTTCCGTATTATCTGATTGAATCTATGAGAAAATGATTGAATGACCAGAAACTTGAAAACTTGTTAAGGTTGTGAATTCTGATAGTTTTGTTACAGATATTTGAGATAAGTATTACAAGACGAGTCATGATGATGAGCATAATATCATATTGTGGGATGAAAATTCGGTATATATAAAATGTTTTGATCAAATGTGTAATGCTGGTTGATCAAATCGTCGTTTTAATGATTATTATTCAGTGAAAGCGCTTACAGAGATACCATATAAGGAAACGCGAATTAAATTTAGTAGTGATACTGTTTTGAAAATAGCTGATGAGAATCAAGAAGTTAAGTGATGGAATGTTGTTGGTCAGAGTTATGATACATTATCTTTTTCTTGGTCTTTGGATGATATTGATGCATATTTGATTAAATTGGTTGAAAGAATAGATTATAGTTATGAAAAAGCTGAGTATACTAAAAATAAGAGAATTCGTTATATATTAGCTCTTCCCGATTGAATTGATTTGGATGATTCGTTTAAATTGGAATTGATAGACAATTCAAAAAAATCTATTAAAAGTTTGTTAAATAATGGAGATTTAGCGCAGATTGTTTATTATAATAGTCATAAAGATTTGGCTAATGTTATTATTTCGAATCTTGATAGAAAGTGGTATTATGGTCGTGTGGCAACTCTTACATTTGATGGTAAGGATGAGTATTTGATTACTTCTCCACGATCTAATCAAATTGTCGCATGAAAGCAGGTTGTTTGAGATGATTTTCCTCCATTAGCAGATCAAACTTTGTTTAGAATAAGTACATCAGAAGAAATAAGTCAGTGAGATGATTTAGAATGATATGTTTGAACAAAATATCTTTTGAATGTAAAATGGAAGGATAATGTTGCTTTGTCATATATTAATATTTCAAAAAATTGAAGAATATTGGCTGAAAAATACACATCTAGTCCGGAAGATTTGTTGAGTGTTAATGTATGAATGCATTATAAGGCTGAGAAAGAGTATTATGATCTTTTATGAATTGATCAGTTTGGTAATAAAACGGAGAAGACTGTTACTATTTCTTATTATATACCGGATATTACGTTGACTAATGTTTCAAAAAATAATGATTGAGAAACTGTTTCTATAACTGCAGAACTTTCTCAGGATTTAGATCAATGAAATGTTTCATTTCAAAGAAGAAGATGAACTGTTCGAAAAACTATGAAAAAGAAATATTCAGATTGTGCTGATTTGGCAATTGGTCCGTGAGATACAACTATAGTTTGAAGTTGATATTCTGTTTGAAATGATATTGCGATGTATGATAAAAATGATGAGATTATAGCTTTAATGAATCCTAAGACAGGGGAAATAAGGTTTCAGAGTTGATATGTGGATAATTTTGGTATTAAAGTTTCTGTAAAAAATAGCGCAGTGTTAAATATTTACGATAAAAATTCGAATGAAACTAAATTTTCAGTATCATTACCTACTAAAAAATGTGTTAAAATTGAAGCAGAAAGCTATAGTGATGTTTCATTGCCTGAAAATTGAAGAATGTGAATGTTTAATTGAGGTCAAGCAGTTTATAAAGATTGAAATATAGTATTATTAGCTTCTCCAACATGTCATTTGTATAGTGAACTTTGATTGGAAGGATTATATTCGTATGATAGTGATAATAATGCAATATTGTTGACTCTGTATCAATCATCTGATTTAGATAAATTATATCCAATAAAAGTTTTGTTAGAGATAAACCCATTTGTTGCAAGGTAATGTTAAAAAAATGTTAATAAAATTGTTAAAAACTATAATTCTGAACTGTAATATCTCTTGAATCATATTATTATTTTGTTATATCTTGTATTGTATTTATAAATTTTTGTATTCTTTATGGTTACGGATTATACATTACCACCGCATAATATTGAGGCAGAGAAATGAGTGATTTCTTGAGCATTGATAGATAGTGAAACTATTTGGATATTTGATTGAGATTGAATTGTTCCTACTGATTTTTATTTGAAGGAACATGAAATGATATATGAAGCAATATCTCAGCTTTGGAATGATAAGAAAACTATAGATGTTGTTACTGTATCTGATCAATTGTCAAAAAATTGAAATCTTGAAAGCACTTGATGAATTGATTATCTTTATGAATTATCTGCTTTTTTAATTTCAACTTCACCTTGTGTTGAATACAGTAAAATAGTTAAAGAAAAATCATTATTAAGGCAGGTCTTAAAAGTATGTCAGCAAATTACTTGAGATGCGTATGAGCAAAAAGATACAGTGGAGATATTTGATTCTATAGAGAAAAGAATTTTCGATTTAACGCAGAATCAGGTGTGAGATAATATTTTGAGTATAGAGGAAATATTAAAGAGTAGAGTTGAGGATTATATGGAAATTGTTGATAATCCTGAAACATTTAATGCAAATAAAGTTAATTCTTGATATTCTAAAATTGATGAAATGCTCACTTGATTTAAGCCAGGGGAGTTAATTATTCTTGCAGCAAGACCATCAATGTGAAAAACTGCATTTGCTATTAATTTATTAACAAATATTGCGTTGGAACAAAAAAAATCGGTTGTTATGCTTTCACTTGAAATGGGTGTTGAATCTATTGTTGATAGAATTATGTCTGAAGTATCTTGAGTTCCCATGTATAAAATTTCTAAGTGAAATTTAGATAATTCTGATTTTGCTCAGATGTGAGAAGCAATGGAAAAATTATCTACAGCAAGTATATATTTGGATGATAAGGCCTGAATTACTATTCCTATGTTAAAGTCAAAATTAAGAAAATTGAAAATAGAGAAAAAACAGTTAGATCTTGTTATTATTGATTATTTGCAGTTGATGCATTCGACTGTATTTCTTTGAAATAGGGTTCAAGAAATTTCTGAGATTTCTCGTTGATTAAAAGAGTTAGCAAAAGAATTAAATGTGCCTATTTTAGCACTTTCTCAGTTATCTCGTGCAGTTGAGCAGAGAGTAGATAAAAAACCACAGTTGTCAGATTTAAGAGAGTCTTGATCAATTGAGCAGGATGCTGATGCTGTATTAATGTTACATAGAGAGGAATATTATGATCCTGATACGGATAGGAAATGAGCAACGGATGTTTGTATAAGAAAAAATAGAAATGGTGCTGTTTGAGAGGTTGAATTGCATTTTGAAAAAGAAATTATGAAATTTGTTGAAACTAATAAAAAAGATAGATGAGATTGAACTTATTAGGTTTTAATCTTGTTGATTATTGTTGAGATTGCTAGTTATTGAGATATTTACGAAATACTGGTAAGATGTCTTCAATGATAGTTTTTTCTGATATGCTTTCTAATTTTGTTGTTTCTCCATTTTCATTTAAATCTAATTCAAAATTTCAATCATCTCGTTTAGATAAGATGAAACGTTCATCATTAGTATCTCGTCGAATTATGTTTATTTTTTTGAGTCCGATGTTTGGATTGTCGAATGTAAATAAACTTCATTCTGTTCAATCTTCTCTTTCTATTTTTATAGAATTGCTTGAAATATATGATAAATTACTATCTTTTTCGCTTCAACTTTTATCCCATATTTGATTAAATAGTTTATCAAATTCTTGAGTAGCTGAATTTGTAGTTTTAATTTCATTTGAATTATCTTTAACTAATGTGTTTGATCTTTGAGTTGTTATTGTTGTAGGATTTGTTGCTAATTTATTTATAAAATTTCCATTCCCTATTATGTTTCACATTGATATTAATGGATTACGGTCTCTTATATAATATTTTAATTGTTGTATGGTTTTAAAGTTTGTTGGTGTTCTCAACTCTTTATTTAGTTCGTTAGAATAGTAATTTCATGCTTCTCAAATTATGAAGTATACTTTTCAATTCGGTGCTATATATTTTGTGTTATCATTACTTTTATCGTTATAGTATGTTGTAATCCATCAAACATTTGACGGACATCATGATTTGTAAGGATTTTTCGAATCTATATATCTTTTGAAATATTCTTTATTAATAAAGTATTCATTAGTTTTTAAATCGGGTGAAGAAAATACTTTTAATGTTTCATAATATTTTATGGTGTATTGTTTACAGTTTCTGGCTATGTATATTTCATCTTTTGTATCAATTGTCTCGGTTGTATCAGTTGTATAGTCAGTTTCTAAAATTTGGATATTTCATGTGTTTATTTTTTGTGTTATTATATTATTTGTAGTATTATTTTTTGATGAAGATCATTGGTTCGTTCATCAATTTGATCATCAGTTTGAGTCTGATTTTTTATTTATTGTAAACGATTTTACATCGGTTGTGGTTTTTATTGCTCAATTACTTAGATATTTCATTGTTATTGTGAAAGTGTAGTCACCGTTTTCTAAGTAATAAAGTTTGAATCATGTGCTATTGATTGAATCTATTGTTCTTGATTCTATTACATTATTTCATTTTAATAAAGTGTATTCATATCCAGTAAATAAATATGGAGATGGTAAATAATAATCTCGGCTAAATTGTACTGTTGAAGATGGTTCTTTTTCATTTGGTAAATTTATTGATATTGTTGAGGGAATTAATACGGTGAATTCTATTTTATCGGTTGCTATTATTGTACCATCCGTATTCACTAGATTTACACTGAATGAATAATTTCCGTTTGGGTTATCTGCTATTATGTTTGGATCTAGTGTGTATGTGCTATTTGGAGTGGTATCTTCTATTATTTTATTATTATTTTTTGTTAATGTATATGAATATCAAGATATGAATTCACTTGGAATATCTCATGATCTTTCTCGTTGAAATTGTATATTTTCTATGCTTGTTAATATTTCTCAAGATGTTGGATGAAGTGAACCGGTAAAATAGACGGATTCATCGTAATCTACAGTAAAATATGTTCATTCGCATATATTAGTTTCATGTATACATATATTAAAATAATAAGTTCAGCTATTTAGATGTGAATTAATACTTGTTCATGTGTTAGTAATTCATGTTTCAATAAATATCCATGAAGAATTGTCTGGGTTGTTAGTAATACCATAATCATATGTTAGGTTATTATTGTTAGAAAATCCAAACCATTCGAAATTGTATTCTGTAGTATTATGAAAATTTGGATATGATGTTACTGGATATAGAGTTAAATTGTAGTTACCAATTTTTGTTATTCATAGAAAGTTTATCGGATTGTTGCTTAGGTCTATATATTTGGTTCAGCTTTCATTATTGTATGATACGGTATTGGATAATTTTATTGTTTTTATCTGGTTTCTATTTTCCCATATTATTGATGGTATGGTGTCTAGATTATTATTTCTTAAATATATTTCAGTTAAATTTTCAAATCCAGAAAAATTTTTGATATTTGTTACATTTCATGAATCTAAAGATATTTTTGATGGTGTTGTTTCATTATGATTTTCTATTCTAATTTCATAGTGACCTGATGCTGTATATGTGTGTTCACATTTATAAACGGATTCGTCTATTTCATCTGAAGAAGGTGATTCTTCGCAACTTGTTACACTTTGTGGTGCACTGTTCTCAGAATTTTCTTCTCATCGGTTTATTATTATTCAACTGCTATAGTTTGTAGGTATTGTGATTTGAGTATAGTCTCAGCTGATATCATATGTCATAGCATTAACATATCATCATGCTAGGATTAATCAAAGAATTAATGTAAATATAGCGCTGATAACTTTAGGATTTTTCATTTATTTTATTTGATTTAATTTAAATAAATCTTGTAAGAGTATGAGTACTTGTATTTATTTTTCTGAGTTTTTCCATAATTATGGATAAATAATTATTTGACAAAATTGATATGTTAGATATAATCCCAAAATAATTTAGTTCATATGAATTTCTTTTCGAAAATTTTTTTGAACTCGAGAATTTCTTCGTTAGTACAAGTTCGTAAATTATGTTCGTTTTTTTGTAGATTTTGTATAAATGAAAATTCTGGGTCATTATTATATTTTTTTAGTAGAATATTATAATCTCATTGATTGAAAATTAGTGGTGCAATAGTAATGGATGATATTTTTTCAATTGGTAATTTGGGTATGATTTCATCAAGAAAACTTCAATAAATTAAACTAAAATCTTTTATGGGAAGTAGTGGTAAGAATCTTAATCAAACACGAAATCATTTTTCTACTAATTTATTAATGGCATCTATTTTTTGTTTGAGTGATGCTGTTCATAATTCGTACTTTTGTGTAATTTTATTTGGTGATAATGAAAAAGCAAATTCCATTCTTTGTGTGGGGGGTTTTCATTGTCTTTTTATTTCTTCTGAATATTGTATTAATGATTGAATGTTTGATGATTTTGTTCTGGTCTCTATTAAAACGTTTTCTGGTAAATCTTCACAAAATGGTAGGAAATATTTATGAAATTGTGATATCTCTTCGGTAGCTAAAAGATCTGTATAGTTGCTGGCATAAAATGTTATTTGTCATTTGAATCATCTTTTATTTTGTTCTTCTATCTTATTTATTATTTCTTTTTGTATGTCTTCATAATTTAGAAAAAAAACAGGGAAGCGGTTTTTGAAAGTTCATTGTAAGTAACAATATTTACATTGGAAAAAGCAGTTTAAACTTGGTTTAATGAAAAAAGATTTTCAAGGAAATCAATAATTATTTGGGGTGTCTAAAATTGCTATATGCTCTTGTTTTGCAAGTATTATGAGTTTTTCTGTTTTATAATTTCATATATTTAGGTCAAAAAGATTTTTGTAATGTTGTATTTCAATTTTTTCACAATTTCAGAATTTTTTAAAAATTTCTTTTGTTAAAAGTAAATCTTTAATTTTTGATTCGTAATATATTAGCATTTTTAACTTATATTGTAGGTAATATTTATGTAGAATATATATTGCATCTATTTATAATAATATTTTGTGAGATATCTAGATAAAAGTTAATTATTTATTGTGTGTAAAATTTTTCTTTATGTTTGTTTTTTAGTGTATTCTTAGTAAAATTTTTATTTTAGGATATGTTTTTATTATCATTTTTTATCATCGCTTGCTTTTAGTAAATAGAACTGTATTTATTTTAATGTTTTTATTTTATTATTTATTGAGTAATGGCTTATCAAATTACAAAATTACATGCGAGAGAAGTGTTAGATTCAAGATGAAATCCAACTGTAGAAGCTGAACTTACTTTATCGGATGGTACATTTGCTCGTGCAATGGTTCCTTCAGGAGCGTCTACAGGAATTCATGAAGCATTAGAACTTCGTGATGGTGATAAATCTCGTTATATGTGAAAAGGTACTTTAACGGCAGTGAATAATGTTAATACAATTATTAAATCTGCAATTGAAGGACAGTTTTTTGATACTTGGAGAGAATTAGATAAAAAGCTTCTTGAACTTGATGGTACACCAAATAAGTCTAAATTATGAGCAAATGCTATATTATCTGTTAGTATGGCTTTTGTTGTAGCTTGTGCTAAATCTGAAAATACACCACTTTATAAATATATTAATGAGTGAAAGTGACATGTTCTTCCTTATCCAATGATGAATATTTTGAATTGATGAGCTCATGCGGATAATACTGTTGATATTCAAGAATTTATGGTGGTTCCTACAGGAGCTGAAAACTTTAGAGAAGGACTAAGAATGTGAGCTGAAGTATTTCATAATTTGAAAGCTATATTGAAATCTAGAGGTTTGGCAACTTCTGTTGGTGATGAATGATGATTTGCACCAAATTTATCAAGTAATGAGGAGGCTTTGCAGGTTATTGTTGAGGCAATTGAAAAGGCTGGTCATACTTGAAAGGTTCAATTGGCTCTTGATGTTGCTGCTTCAGAATTTTTTAAAGATTGAAAATATAATTTAGAAGGAGAGTGAAAGGTATTAGATCAAGATTGATTAGTAGCATTATTTTCAGATTGGTGTAATAAATATCCTATTATTTCCATTGAAGATGGTATGGCAGAAGATGATTTTGATGGATGGAAGAAATTAACTGATGAGTTAGGAGATAAAATTATGTTGGTTGGTGATGATTTGTTTGTTACAAACATTGAGAGACTTCAAATGTGAATTGATAAGTGACTTTGAAATAGTATTCTTATAAAGTTAAATCAGATTTGATCAGTTTCTGAGACTATTGATGCTATTAACTTGGCGCATGAACATGGAATGAAAGCAATTGTTTCTCATAGATCTGGAGAAACAGAGGATACATTTATTGCAGACTTGGCTGTGGCTATGAATTCATGATTTATTAAAACAGGATCAGCTAGTAGAACTGATAGAATTTGTAAATATAATCAATTAATGAGAATTGAAGAGGCGTTGGGTAATGAAGCGAGTTATGGTAAATAATTTCATAGTTAGGAATATTAAAAAGAATAATAAATAAAAAAAGAGACTTTGGTGCTTTGTATAAGTCTCTTTTTTTGTTTTTTATCTTGGATTCGACTTAATTTCTCTATTTGGAATTGGTTGAATCCATCATCAATTCTCTTCAGGTATAACCACATTTTGTTGAGGTGTATTATTTTCATACTCTTTTATAATTAAATTGTGAAATACGAGAGTAGATATAAATTGAATAATAAGTGCTAATGGAGCAAGACAAATTAGGATAATTCACCAAATTTTAGATTTTTTATTTTTATTCTTTACTATTAAAAAGATTCAAATAATTATGCAAGGAATACCTAATATCATTATCATACCACAAATCCAATTTATTGCTGATTTTATTGTAAGCAGTGTCATTAGTAATTGTATAATGATGTAAATACTAGTTTCATACTAGAAATGTTTAATTAAAATACAAGTTATAAAATAAATCCATATTTTTTGATCAGCTTTTTAATTTCTTCCGATAGAACTGGATATGTAAGTTTTGTAAGGTTATATAATCTATTTAATGAGGTGTTGTGTTTTCATAGTTTGATGATAGCTTCAAGGATGGAAAGATTTAAAGTTTTTCCATTTTTTTTGATTGCTTTTTTGATACATTCTTCAATATATCACTTGTTTGTAGTATCGAAATTATAGAGACATTCAAGAATGGATAACTCTAAGTTCGCAATTAAAAGATTTTTGCAGTTTGGCATATTTACTTCGTTTGTCTGTTTAATTAGTTGAGAAACTAGATTTTTTCATTTTGTTTCAAATTTTTTGAAGGCGATTTGTTTTTCAAAAATGATTGTTTCTACGGTTTGTTTTTCTTTATTTATAATCATTATTGTTTCGGGGATAGTCACTCCATTTCAGTGTAAATGAATTTCAAGTGCAGTTAGACTTCCAATATATCGTTGTTTGCATACTCAATTGCAATGATTTTTGAGTAATTTTCGATATCGTTGTTCTTCAATTTCTTCGTTAGAAACTAGTTTATCTGGATTCGTAATGTAGAATAGGTCCTTTCTTAGTCAGATAAGATATTGGCGGTTTCTTAGTTGAAATGTGATTTTGTAAATTTTGCTGATTGGGGTAGATTCTCAAAAGGCTAAATAGATGTACTTTTTGAGGTCATCTGAAGATAAGATTTTCTTCTTTTGTTTCTGTAAAATTTGAATCAGATTTTCTATTGGCTTTTCCATTATCCGCTGAATAAACTAAAATTTGTATAAAAATTTTATAGAAATTCTTCCTAAAAAATCAAGTAGATTTTTCCTAAAAATTTTGATGGATTTTTCCATTGAAAAAATATGTAATAATCATAAAAGCATGTTAATTTAATTTGTTGTATTTTATTTTGTGCTTGTTTGAAAATGCTTCAGTGAACTTTAATAAATTCTGATATATGTGCTGAAAGAAGTGTTGTTTGGGATTCAGTGAAGGCGTGTTTTACTGAAAAATGACAAAGTAATTATGAAGTATTATTGGAAGTGAGCTCAAATAAGTTTTTAGTTAATATGGTTACTGACGCAGCTTGAGTTATTCAATGATTTGAGATTGTGGCAGTTAAGTGATTTCTTGAATTATCTAAGAAGGTTATTGAGGTTGTTAAAAAAGTTATTTCCCATTTATGGGAAATGTGTGATTAATTTGATTTTTATTTGTAATAATTTCTTATATTGCAGCGTTGATCGCTGTTTTTTTATAATTTCTTAAAAAAAAGAAACCCATCGAGAAATACAGGACGGGTCTAGATATTTGCTCTAGACCGCCTCACAACTCTTATCAATTGAGTTGTATATAGAAATTTATTTTCACAAACTTCTGTATAGAACTCAATCTCTTATGGTTAAATTAACCGAAGGGCGATCTAGTTTTTGCATCTATTGTTCTTTGGTAAGAATTTTCGATGCGGAACAGGCAACCTCTGATACAGATAGATGTATGTTCCTAAGATCTTTTTTTCTTTTTTCTTTTGTTTGCAACTACACGATATTTCTTACAATAAAAAAAACAAGATAAAAAAGTAAAAATCATCTAACAAATTGTTTTCACATAGTTGTATATTTTATTTTATTATTATTTACATTTATTTGTAAATTATTTTAATTATATTATTGTTTCTATGAAATTAACTAGTTCATCCCTTCATTTTCAATGAATGTTATCTACTTGAAAATATTCGATGTTGTTAATTCATATTTTTTGAATTTGTTCATTGAATAATTTTTGATTTTTGTTACGTTCTTTTTGGTTACATTTGTCTAATTTTGTGAATACAATAGAAAAGTTTATATTAGAATCTATGAAACATTGAATCATTTCTAAATCTATTTTTTGTGGTGGAATGCTTCAGTCTATGAGTAGAAAAGTCTTTTTAAGTTGTTTTCTGTTTGTTAGAAATTCTTCTGATAAATCTAGTCGTTGTTTTTTTTCATTATTTCAAACTTTTGCGTATCAATATCATGGTAGGTCGACAATTATCCATGTATTGTCTATTAGGAAAAAATTAAATAGTTTGGTTTTTCATGGAATTTTTGAATACTTAGCTAGTCATTTTCTTTGTGTTAGCATGTTTATAAGTGATGATTTTCATACGTTAGAACGTCAAAAAAAAGCGATTTCTGGTAGATTTGTATTTGGGCATTCGTTTAGTTTTGATGCGCTTTTTATGAATTCGGCCGATTTTATTTTCATTTTATGATTTGTTTAAAATATAATTTATGTTTTGAGTATATGAAATAATTTAAAAAAAGCAAAGAAAAAGATTTAGACAGATGTAGACATTTTGTTTGTGGGAGTTTTTGTTAGTTATTTTGATTTGAATAAAGTACTCATATGTTTATTATGTATTGTGTTTATTATTAGTTATTTATTATGTCTGAAATTTCTGATGCTTTAATTGCAGAATATAACAAAAACCCAGTTAATTTTTATGAGATGAAGGAGTTTACTGTTTCCCATCATGAATGAAATTTTATTTGTTGAGATGATATAACAGTTTTTCTTAAGATTAGTGATAATATAATTAAAGAGTTTAGTTTTTTTTGAAGTCCGTGACAAGTTACTACGGCTTCATGTAGTCTTTTGGCTGAAATGATATGTTGAAAAAGTATTGATGAGGTTATGACTTGGTGATATGAAACTTTTGTTGATCAGTGATTGGATGTGCTTCCTAGGAGAAGAAGGGCTGTTGTTATATGACTTCTTTGAGTTAGAAATGCTATTCATGAATTTAGAGGTGATAAGAATGAAGATTCTGATTCAATTATTGTTGAAGAATTTGAGGATATTTTGGATGACTAGATTTGTTTGAAATATTATGTTTGAAAATTCTACTTGAATATTTTTGACAAAAATGTATAAGTTGTCTACTTTTATTTTTTACTGTACTGATGAAGATAATTAAAAATTTAATTGCAAATATTGTTGTGTCTGGTGTTTTGTTGTATATCTTTAATTATTTTTCAATCTGATTAAAAATTTCATTTACGGATGGGAATATTGAGAAATCGATAGTTACTCTTGTGTGAACGTTTTTGTTACTTTGATTTGTTTTTTGGATTTTTAATTCTCCAATTAAATGGCTTTTAAAGACATTGTCGTGTCCTGTCAACTTCTTAACTCTTTGATTGGCTTCAATAGTTATAAATGTGTTAGTGTTTTATATGTTTGCTTATGCTGTTAATAATTATTTAGATTGGTGAGTAGTTGTTAAATTGTGAGAAATATGGCAGACGTTTATATTGTCATTTATAATGAGTATTTGAGTTACGATTTTAACAAAAATATTATAAAATCTTATTTTATTTAAAAATTTTTAGTTATGAAGCGTTATACTGTATCTAGAAATCAAGCTGCATCTTTACTTTGAGTTTCTACTAGGACTATTGATAGATATGTTAAGTCTGGTAAATTATCTTATAAAAAAGTTGCTAATAAAGTAATTTTAAATGAGGAAGAATTAAGAGTTTTGCAAAATGAGTTTTCTTCATTGCGTCAGGAAATTTCAACAGAATTGATTTGACAAAATTCTGATAATTCTATGTCAGTGAAGCCAGTTTCTGATATGTCTACTATTGATGAGAAACTTGATAAGTTTTATCTTATATTCCAAGAAAAGGATAAGCAGATTGATGAAAAGAATAAGATTATATTTATGTTGCAGCATAGAATAGGGGAGTTAGAGGCAAAGATTCAGACTATGATTGCACTTCCTGATTATAATAAAGAGAAACAGCAAGCAATTGAGGAAAAGAGAATGCTTGAAGAGAAATTAGCAAGATTAACTTCTAGAGTTAAAGAGCAAGAGACAAAAACATATGTAGTTTTAATTTTTGCTGTTATATTTATTATAGTTGCTTGAATTTTTTATATCAAAAATTCATAGTAATTTTCTTTAAAAAGGATTGTCAATTTGTGATTGTTCATCTATTTTCTCTTTTGAGAAAATGTTACTAAATATGTCGTATAGTTCATTTCTTTGTTCTTTTGTTTCAGGACTTACTAATCGATATTCAAAGTCTAGATTACAGAAATTTACCATGTATTGTAATCATTTTCTTTCTAGACGTGGGTATGATTCTATTGCTCATAATTTAAGTATATATACACTTTCTTTGTACAAATCTTCTATTCATTCGATGATTCTGCGATATTTTTGTGGATAAAATTTTTTGATGATGAATACTAATCTGTTGTAATAATCTCAGCTGATTCATTTATCATTTTTGATGTGTTTGTTTGCGAGTTGATAATATTTTCACAATTCTTTTGGTGTAAAAAATCAGTAATCTACTGTATTATCTCGATCTCATATAAAGTAATTATCAATTCAGAACTTATTTAAAAATTTGTGTCGTGATTTATATGATCATTTTCAGTTTATGTTTATAATTTCGTATGTTCAAGTTATGAATTCTCGTCATGGTTGTAATTGTAATCGTTTTAAGTAATGTGAAAAAAAATATAAATCAGAATCTCATTCTACCATAATAATTTTATTAACGAAAAATATTTTTGATAGATTTTCGAATCTTAATAAGTGTACTAATTTTGCATCATCTGATGCAATTTTTATGTTTGGTGTAAAAACTTTTGTTCATCAATTGTTTTTTGAAAATCTGTATACGTTTGTAATGTTATCTTCGTTTATAAATAATGCTGAATATGTTGATAGAAAGAATTGTGTTCAGTTTTTTTCGCTAATTTTGTTGAATAATAACGCAAGTTCTTTTTGTAATTGGGGATGTGTGTGTAGTTCTGGTTCGTCGATAATCATGAATCAATTATCTAGGTCATTTCATAATAATGCGAAAATGATTAGTAATAACGATTGTTGTCATGCTCAGAGATCGTCAAAGTAACATGGTTCTCAGTCTGGATTTTTTAATGATAAGTTTATTCATCATTGTATGTAGTCTACATCTAGTGATTTATGCATAAATTCTTCAATAAAATGTGTTAGGGTTTTTCGAAAGGTTGTTTGTTGTAGCCTATCTTCTCGTGATTTATGTTCTGTTGTTTGATCTTTATTTATATCGAATTTATTGTCTCGTTTTATTATATTTCGTATTTTTTGTAAGCATTTGTAGTATCATTCTAGGTTGGGATTTATTTCTTCATTTTTTTTGAAAATGTATTCATCAAAATCCTGAAATTCATTTAAATATTTCCGTTCTACTAAATCTCTTTGTGATGATAGTATTGTAAAAGTGTTTTTTAGTGGTGACCACAAATTTTCATTTTTTCTTTTTTCTCGTTTGTTGAATATGTTTGTGCATATATAAATGAGTTCTTTTTCTTGCACACATACTAATGTGAAAAATTCCATAGGAGTTAATGTTGATTTATCGATAATGAAGCATTGTTTTTTTTCATCAAATTCTGCCTTTAAGCGAATTCTTTTTATCTCTTTTTTTATTGTATTTACATTAAAATGAGGAAATCTATATTTTAGTTCGCTGTATTTTTCTATAATTGAATTGATTTTTTTAACATTTTTACATACAAATCATATGTTTTCAAAATCTGTATCAAAAAACTCAAGTATCACTTCAACTTGTGATGGTTTATCTTGGAATTTTGTATGTTTACTTAGTTTATATGCAGTTTTTGGTATTAGTTTTATCGCATTTTTGTACTCTGATTCATTTTTTTCTTCTAGTATAGATTGGTCGAATGTGTAATCAAATATTAAATTTCTGCAAAATTGATTTATTATTTCGATGAAATTACTTTTTCAAGAACCGTTTGCTCAGATTAAGATATTCATATCTAAACTATTTTCAGGTTTTTCAAAATTCATTCAGACAAAATCGTCCAAATTTTCTATATATGGGAAGCTCATAATATTTGAAATTTTAACTTCTCTGATTTTCATATAGAATACAGTTCTTATGTTAAAAAGTCTACATGGTATATTATAGAGCTTTTTGTTGAAAATGCAAATTTCTAGTTACTTATATAAGAATAATTTTTTGTTATTTTATCTTATTGTTGAAATAAAAATTTCTAATAATATATATGTATTTATGTGTATTTTATTTTTAAATGTGTCGTAAAATGAGAAAGATTTTTGTTATTTTTGTTGTTTTGTTGGTATTTTTATCTTCTATGTCTCTTTGAGTAAATTATTCTTCTGAGTTAAGACAAGCATATAATTGGGCATACGAAAATGGAATAACAACAATGAATACAATTGAATGAGCAAGGATGAATGATTGATTAGTGAGGGAAGAAATGGCTAAAATGATTAGTAATTATGCTGTAGATATATTATGAAAAGTTCCAGATGCTTCGAAATCTTGTTGTTTTTTAGATTCTAATATAAATCCTGATTTAGTACAATATGTTACAGAAAGTTGTCAGTTATGATTGATGTGACAATGAGTAACTTCATTTAGGCCGAAAGATTTTGTAACAAGGGCAGAATTCTGAACAGTTCTTTCAAGAATGTTATGGGGTGATGAGTATGAGTGATGAGAATTATATTATGAAAATCATCTTAAAGCATTAAATATTAATTGAATAATGAATAATATTTCATCTCCATTTAATAATGAAATTAGATGATATGTTATGCTAATGCTTATGAGAAGTGTTTGATGAGTTGCAAGTGATATTATTAATAATAATCAGATTTCAGATGTTTTGGGTATGTTAGATTAATATGTTAAATAATTTTTGATTATATTAAATAGTTTTTTTGTGTCATTTATTATTTTTATATTGTTTTTTTTGTCGTTAGAGTTAGCTTTTTAACTTGTGTTTTTTT
>Ga0247608_10002025_pt1 | contig 26586 bp, 18 predicted proteins | sample 176DNAGHGlowgp2_FD_193490 | JGI IMG/M metagenome (GOLD analysis project Ga0247608, IMG submission 193490) | Sheep rumen microbial communities from Palmerston North, Manawatu-Wanganui, New Zealand - 1766 DNA GHGlow gp2 | ecosystem: Host-associated > Mammals > Digestive system > Stomach > Rumen ... | reverse complement strand
GGGGAATGCCGCGACGAATCCGACCGAGCGGGGAACACCTGCGGCGGACAGGCGCAATTCCCCGCCCCTCAAGGGGCGATTGAGTCTTAATGGTGCAATCTTCAGTTAGGGGTGGGGTCTGTAATATCAAAAAAAGTGGCAATACCATTGGAAAGCGTTCTGTCCGCAGCAAAAAATTACAGACCCCACCCCTGGCCCCTCCCTTGAGGGGCGGGGAACGCCGCGGCGAATCCGACCGAGCGTCCACCAACCATAAGCTGCACAAAATTTTTTCGAGCGGAGACATGTTAGTACGCCATGCCTTGCGACTAAAGGTGGGGCGAACAGTGGTTCTTGTCGTATGAACAAACATCTGTCATTCCTACAAAACGGAGTCACGGCTAAACTTGAGGACCGAGACAGACATCGCGGCAGAATACCCATTACTACAATCTAAAGTAGAAGGAAGTGACAACAAAACAAATGCGTGGAATGTTGGCCAAACTGTTGCCGCGAAGTTTTGGATAGGCACAAAAAAATAAAGCGAATACTCTCACGAGCGGTCGCTTCATATCTTCAATAGGTATTAGTCTTTTTAAGGTAAAAAGATTGTTTTCAGGATAACGATGCAAAGATAGTGACTTTTTTCGAAACGACAAAACTTTTTCATAAAAAATTTTAGTACAAAAAACTTGTGCGGGAGCACAATTTCTGAATTAAACAAATTTAACCTAAAAGAACTGACGACAAGGACATAGAACAGTACACTGCACGGCAGCGGAGTAAGAAAAAATGACGTGTGGTGCAGGTCGCAAATAGCTGGTTCAGGCCTTGCCCTGCTTAAGCTTTTCCATGCGCCGACGGGCATCGTGGGCCTCAGGATAGAGTTCGAGGGCCTTCTCGTAGTTGCGTATGGCGGCATCGGTCATGTGGTCATGCTCACACTCGCGGCCCAGGATGGTATACTCCGCCGCCAGCCGCTTGAGCAGGCTCTGCTGCTGAAGGAGCTGTTGTTGCAGAAGGTCAATGGCATGGCGCTGCTCGTTGATGACGTTGAGCTTGCGACGAATGAAGCGCCGAGCCACGGGCTTCTCTATGTCGTAGCGGCTGTGTATGGCCTTGAAGAAAGCTTCGAGGAAAAGGTCGAAGCGCCCCTGGTTGAAAGCCTCCACAGCCTCGTGGTACTCGCGGTCGGCCTTGCCCTCCTGCATGGCGAGCTGTATGGCCTGCGGGTTGTTGTAGCGCTTGGCGAAGGCCACCACCTCGGCGCGGACGAAGATGTCGGTCTGGCGCAGTGGCTCCTTGAGCGTGATGCCCTCGAGCGAGCGGCAGCGCGACAGGGCCACATAGGTCTGACCGCCTGCAAAGGCTCCGCCACCGCCAAAGTCGATGGTGACCTGCGAGAAGGTGAGTCCCTGGCTCTTGTGGATGGTGATGGCCCAGGCCAGGCGCAGGGGCATCTGCGTGTAGGTGCCGAGCAGCTCTTCCTCGATGCGTTGCTCCTTCTCATTGAAGGTGTAGCGCATGTTCTCCCATACTTCCGGCTCCACGTCGAACTCCCGGTGGTCGTCGGTGAGCACGCTCACGGTGGCCTCCTCCTCGTCGATGGCCGTCACCATGCCGAGCGTGCCGTTGACCCAGCGTTTCTCCTTGTCGTTCTTTACGAAGATGACCTGTGCGCCGGGCTTGAGCTGTAGCTCCATGGGCGTAGGGAGCGAGGTGAGTGGGAAGTCGCCCTTCACGATGCCTGTGAAGGTCACGGGGTCGCCCTCGAGCTGCCGCAGTCGCTGCTCGTTGGTGTAGTCCACGGTGTCGCGACGAGTGGCGAGGATGATGCGCAGGTCGCTCCCGGCTGGGAAACCGCCGGGCACGGACGAGGAGGAGGAGGGCACGCTCCCGGCGGAAAAACCGCTGGCCACGGACGGTGAGGAAGAGGGCACGCTCCCGCCGACACTACCGCCAGACAAAGTAGTCGCGTCGGCGGCGACGCGGGCGTTGAGGGCGGCAAGGTCGAAGGGCGTTGCCGTGTTGTTGCGTATGCGGTCGAGTATGCCGATGAAGCGGGGGTCGGTCTGGCGATACACCTTTTGCAACTCTATGCTCACGAGCTGCATCTCCTGCCACACCTTGGCGCAGAAGAAATAGGCACTGGGATAGAAAGGTTGTAGGAGTTGGCGCTCGTCGTCCTTGAGCACAGGTTCGAGCTGGTAGATGTCGCCCACGAGCAGCAGCTGCTTGCCGCCAAAAGGCTCGTAGGAGCGTGTATAGGTGCGCAGCACCTTGTCGATGAAGTCGATGATGTCGGCGCGCACCATCGATATCTCGTCGATGATGATGAGTTCCACCTCACGCAAGAGCTTGCGGTGGTCGCTGCCATACTTGAGCGTCTCTTTGAGGTGGCGCCGGCTGTAGCGGGCATCGGTAGGCAACAGGGGGTGGAAGGGCAGGCGGAAGAAGCTGTGCAGCGTCGAGCCACCGGCGTTGATGGCGGCAATGCCCGTTGGCGCCAGTATGACGTGCTTCTTCTTGGTGTGCTCAGCCACGTAGCGCAGGAAGGTGGACTTGCCCGTGCCAGCCTTTCCGGTGAGGAAGAGCGAGCGCCGCGTGTAGTTGACTATGTGGAGTGCGTCCTGCCACTCCCTGTTGTCAAGGTCCAGTTCCATGGCCTACAGGTAGACGTCTTCGTAGACAGTTTGCTTGGGCTTCTTCTCGCCAGGTTGCTCTACGGGCACATCGGTGCCCTCGGTCTCTGTGCCTCCGGCGGGTGGCAGCTGGTGTGGCACATCCTTGCGCTCACGGGTGTCGAGCACAGGGTTGCCCTGTCCGTCGAGTATGAGCACGCCTCCGTCGAGCGGGGCCAGGTCGAGGCTGTCGGTAGCCAGGCTGTCGGGATGGGGCGACACGCGATAGCTGCTACAGGTGTAGAGGTCGGCGGGTATGTCGTCCTTGGGCTTGGGGAACTTGCCATGGTAGTGGCTGAAGCGCTTGTCGCCAAGCACCGACTGCAGGAAGTAGCCACAGATGGGCAGTGCCGTGCGCGACCCCTGCCCCAGGGCGCCTGTGCGGAAGTGTATGCAGCGATACTCGCCACCCACCCAGGCTCCGCAGACCAGCTTTGGGCTCACGCCCACGAACCAGGCATCGGAATGGTTGTTGGAAGTGCCGGTCTTTCCGCCGAACTCGGTGTCCTTGGCAAACTCGCGCACATAGCTCCACAGGCTCATGCTCGTGGCTCCCGGCTCGCGCAGGCCGCCCAGCAGGAGCTGCTGTAGCAGGTAGGCCGAGCGGTAGGGTATGGCCTGCTTCTGCTCGGTGGGCGCGGTGTATATCTCGTTGCCGTCGCGGTCGAGGATGCGTGTGACGAGCACGGGATGGTGCATGCGCCCGTCGTTGACGGCGGTGCTGTAGGCGTTGACCAGTTCCAGCAGGTTCACGTCGCTCGAGCCCAAGGCCAGCGAAGGCGTATAGTCGAGCGGGCTTTGGATGCCCATGAGCTGGGCGGTGTTGACCACGTTGTCGATGCCCACCTCCTGTCCCAGCTTCACGGCCACGGAGTTGATGCTCTGGGCGAAGGCCACCTTCAGCGGCAGCGAGTCGCCGGTGAAGTATCCGTTGGCATTGGTGGGTGCCCAGGTCACCTCCGTGCCCTTCTTCTTGTCGTAGACCTTCATGGCGAAATAGGAGTCGCGCCGCTTGTCGCAGGGCGAGAGGCCCTGGTTCATGGCCTCGGCGTAGACGAAGAGCTTGAAGGTGGAGCCAGGCTGCCGCATGGCCGTCACCTTGTCGTATTTCCACGTATTGAAGTCCACGTCGCCCACCCAGGCCTTGACCTGGCCCGTGCCAGGTTCCATGGCCACGAAGCCGCAGTGCATGAAGTGCTCCATGTAGCGTATGGAGTCCATGGTCGACATCTCGCGCTCTATATAGCCCGTGGGGCTGTCGTAGTCGAAGAGCCTCACGGTGTGGGGCTTGTTGAGATAGAAGTCCACGGAGTCGGGGCTGTTGGGGAACCGCTGCACCAGCTGCTTGTAGTAGGGCAGTTTCTTGGCCAGGCCCTCGATGAACTGGGGTATCTCCACGTGGTTCTCGTTCTGCCAGGGATTCATGCCCTTCCAGTGCTGCCAGAAGTTCTTCTGCACCTGGCGCATCTGCTTGCGGGCGGCCTCCTCGGCATATTTCTGCATGCGCGTGTCGATGGTGGTGTAGATTTTGAGGCCGTCGGTGTAGAGGTCGAAGCCGTTGTCCTTGCACCAGTCGCGCAGGTAGTTGGCCACAGCCTCGCGGAAGTAGATGGCCTGCCCGTCGTAGGCCGTCTCCACGTTATAGTCCTCGAGCGAAATGTCGAGCACCTTGAGCGAGTCGTACTGGGCGGCAGTGAGGTGTCCAGCCTTGACCATGTTGCTCAGCACCACGTTGCGCCGCTTGAGCGAGTTGTCGGGATGTATGCGGGGATTGTAGTAGGTGGTGGCCTTGAGCATACCTACGAGTATGGCAGCTTGGTCCACGGTGAGCGTCTTGGGCGTGTTGTCGAAATAGGTCTTGCAGGCGGTCTTGATGCCGAAGGCGTTGGAGCCGAAGTCCACGGTGTTGGCATACATGGTGAGTATCTCCTCCTTGCTGAAGGTCATCTCGAGCTTGAAGGCAGTAATCCACTCCTTACTCTTCATGATGAGCATCTTCAGGCCGGGGATGTTGCCCAATAGTCCTGTCGAGTACTCGGACCGGGTACGAAACAGGTTCTTGGCCAACTGCTGGGTAATGGTAGAGGCACCGCGGGCGTCGTGGTGGACCACATAGTCCTTCAGTGCGGCAAGGAAGGCCTGGAAGTCTACGCCGTGGTGGCTGTAGAAGCGCTCGTCCTCGGTGTCGATGAGTGCCTGCCAGAACACGGGTTCCACGTCGTCGTACTCCACGGGCGTGCGGTTCTCGCTGAAGAACTTGCCTATCATCACCTCGTCGGCGCTGTATATCTCTGAGGCTTCGCTGGGGCGCTTGTTCTTCACGGTCTGCATGCTTGGCGACTTGCCAAAGAGCCAGAGGAAATTGTTGTCGACGGCCACCAGGTAGAGCACGAACATGACGACGAGGGAGGCCACTGCGGAAAGTATCTTAACGTACCAGGGGCGACCGCGGAAGATGCCAGCATACCAGCTCCAGCAACGCTTAAGGGCGTGCCAGAGTGCAAGGCTGCAGCGTATGGGCAGACTGTGTTGACTGGAGTTATTGGGCTTGCTCATGTGATTGCAATATGTGATTCATGATTTGTTGTTTCGACTCGGGATGGAACCAGCTGACAAGCGTGTCGCGCTTAAACCAGGTGAGCTGCTTGCGGGCATAGCGCCGGGTGTTGCCCTTGATGCGCTCCACGGCCTCGTCGAGCGTCCACCGACCGTCGAGGTAGTCGAACAGCTCTTTGTAGCCCACGGTGTTGAGCGCGTTCTCCTGCCGGTAGGGGTAGAGGCGCTGAACTTCGTCGAGCAGGCCCAAGGCCATCATCTGGTCTACGCGCTGGTTGATGCGCTCGTAGAGCTGCTCGCGCTCGCGGTTGAGCCCTATCTTGACAATGGAAAAGGGCCGCTGGCGGCGCACCGCCGTGCGAAACGAGGTGTAGGTGCGCCCAGTCTGGTGGCATATCTCCAGGGCGTGAACCACGCGCCTGGGGTTCTGGCGGTCTACGATGGCGTAGTGCTCGGGGTCCATCCGTCGCAGCTCCTCCACCAGGGCGGGCAGTCCCTCGGTGGCCAGGCGCTGCTTTATGGTGGCGCGCGTCTTCTCGTCCACGGTAGGTATGTCATCGATGCCGTTGCACACGGCATCGATGTACATCATCGAGCCTCCCGACAGCAAGGCATAGTCGCTGGTCTGGAACAGCTGCTGGAGCAGGGCCATGACATCGGCCTCGTACATCGACGCGCTGTAGTAGTCGCCCACGGAGAGCGTGCCCACGAAATAGTGTTTCACGAGCGAGAGCTGCTCGTCGGTGGGCTGCGCCGTACCTATCCTAAGCTGACGGTAGAGCTGGCGCGAGTCGGCGTTGATGATAGGTATGCCAAGCTGTAGGGCCAGCTCGAGGCACAGCTCGGTCTTGCCTACGGCTGTGGGGCCAGTGATGACAATGAGCGTTTTCACCTGTTGCGGAATGATGGCGGGCGTGACACCGCTAAGCGTTGCCATGGTGCCCTACGGCTACCTGATGATGCCACGCTTTGACGACTCGATGAACGAGCAGATGTATTCCACCTCCTTGGAGTCGGGATACTTGGCGCGAGCCTCGACTATTCCGTCCTTGAGCACGCCCTGGGCGTAGATGATGCGGTAGGCGTCGTGGATGGCCTCGATGGTCTCGTTGCTGAAGCCCCGGCGGCGCAGGCCTATGAGGTTCACTCCAGCGTAGCGAACGGGTTCCTTGCCAGCTATGACGTAGGGGGGTATGTCCTGGCTGGTGCGCGAGCCACCCTGGAACATGACGTAGCTGCCCACGCGGATGAACTGGTGGAAGAGGCAGGTGGCGGATATGATGGCGAAGTCCTCTACCACCACCTCGCCTGCAAACTTCGTAGAGTTGCCGATGATGCACCCGTTGCCGATGACGCAGTCATGCGCCACGTGCATGTTCTCCATGAGCAGGTTGCCATTGCCCACCACGGTCTTGCCCTTCGAGGCAGTGCCGCGGCTGATGGTGACATTCTCGCGTATGGAGTTGTTGTCGCCTATCTCGCAAAGCGTTTCCTCGCCGCGGAACTTAAGGTCCTGCGGCTTGGTGGAGATACTGGCACCGGGAAAGATCTCGTTGCCAGAGCCTATGCGCGCGCCGAAATGCAGCGTGACGCTGTTGAGCAGTCGGTTGTTGTCGCCCATGACCACGTTCTTGTCTATCACGCAGAAGGGGCCTATCACGTTGTTGTCGCCAAGCTGTGCTTCTGGGTCGACAACAGCCAGGGGGTGTATCTGGTTCATGTAGTATCTGTTTTTAGTGAACTACTATTTGGATTTCACAATCTTGGCAGGGCCTACTGTCAGTCTTTACTTATTCTTCACTATCTGTGCGGTGAACGATGCCTCGGCCACTACGCGGTCGCCCACGAAGATGTAGCCCTTCATCGAGGATACGCCGTGGCGCACGGGAGCCAGCAGGTCGACCTTGAAGATGAGCGTGTCGCCGGGTACAACCTTCTGGCGGAACTTCACGGCGTCGATTTTCATGAAGTAGGTAGACCAGCGCTCGGGTTCCTCCAGGGTGTTGAGCACGAGCAGGCCGCCACACTGGGCCATGGCCTCGACCTGGAGCACGCCTGGCATGACCGGCTCCTGTGGGAAGTGTCCCTGGAAGAAAGGCTCGTTGGCCGTCACGTTCTTCAGGCCCACGATGCTGGTGGCTCCCAGGCTGATCACCTTGTCGACGAGCTGCATGGGATAGCGGTGGGGCAGCAGCTCGCGTATGCGGTTGACGTCCATCACGGGTTCCTCGTTGGGGTCGTAGATGGGTGCCTGCACCTCGTGCTTGCGTATCTCCTTGCGCATCTGGCGTGCAAACTTGTTGTTGATGGTGTGGCCGGGCCGTGTGGCAATGATGCGGCCCTTGATGGGCTTGCCAATGAGGGCCATGTCGCCGATGATGTCGAGCAGCTTGTGGCGCGTACACTCGTTCTCCCACATGAGTGGCTTGTGCTGTATGTAGCCCAGGTCGGTGGCGCTGCGATGCTCCACGTGGAGCATGTCGGCCAGCATGTCGAGCCGTTCCTGGGTGGTCTGGCGCTCGTAGATGACGATGGCGTTGTCCAGGTCGCCACCCTTGATGAGGTTGGCCTGGAGCAGCGGCTCTATATCGCGCACGAAGACAAAGGTACGCGCACGAGCTATCTCCTCGGCATACTTCTCCAGGCTGTCGAGTGTGGCAAACTGCGAGTTGATGAACTTCGACTCAAACGAGCACATGGCCGTGATGGAGAACTCGTCGTCGGGCAGGATGGTGATGCACGAGCCGGTGGCCTCGTCCTTCACCTCTATCTTCTTGCGTATGACATACCAGTCCTTGGGGGCGTTCTGCTCCTCTATGCCCACCTCGCAAATCTTCTCCACATACTGTATGGCTGAGCCGTCGAGGATGGGGAACTCTGGTCCGTTGACCTGTATGAGGCAGTTGTCGATGCCCATGGCGTAGAGTGCCGACAGGCCGTGCTCCACGGTGGATATGCGCAGGTCTTCGCCACGCCCCAGTACAGTGCCGCGCTGGGTGTCGATGACATTCTCGGCCACGGCGTCGACAATGGGTTGCCCGTCGAGGTCAATACGCTGAATCTTGTAACCATGGTTTTCTGGCGCGGGATTGAACGTGACGGTCAGTCCCAGGCCCGTATGAAGGCCCTTCCCGAAGAGCGAGAAGCTGCCTTTTATTGTTTTCTGTTTCATGCTTTATGGGTAAATAGATTACTGCTTTTCCTTGACCAGCTGTTCCACCTGGCGCTGCAGGCTGGCCAGCTGCTTGTACATGTCGGGCAGGCGACGGATGACGGCCTGCGCCTTGAAGAAGTCCTTGGGGTTCATGGGAGGCGAGCCGATGAGCTCCTCGCCATTGCCCTTGGTGTTGCCAATCACGCCACTCTGCGCACCTATCATGGTTCTGTCGGCCACGTGTATGTGGCCGGCAAAGCCTGCCTGTCCGCCGACCATACACCAGGCTCCAATCTTGGTGGAGCCGGCCAAGCCTACCTGGGCCGACATGACTGTGCTCTCGCCCACCTCGCAGTTGTGGGCCACCTGTATGAGGTTGTCGAGCTTCACGCCCCGGTGTATCACCGTCTGCCCCATGGTGGAGCGGTCGATGCAGGTGTTGGCGCCTATCTCCACATTATCCTCTATGACCACGATGCCTATCTGTGGAATCTTGTCGTAGCCCTCCTGGTTGGGAGCGAAGCCAAAGCCGTCGGCACCGATGACGGAGCCAGAGTGGATTGTCACATTATTTCCTATTTTACAGTCGTGATACACCACCACGCTGGGATTGATGGTGCAGTTGGTGCCTACGCTCACCCCGTCGCCTACGTAGGCATGGGGCATAATCAGTGTTCCGTCGCCCACGGTGACGCCGTCGCCCACGTAGGCGAAGGCTCCCACGTAGACATCCTTGCCCAGGGTGGCCTTGTCTGAGACGAAGGCCAGCGCGTCGACACCGGTCTTTCGGGGCTTCATCTGCTCGTAGAGCTGCAGCAGTCGTGCCACGCTCTCGTAGGCGTTCTTAACGCGGATAAGCGTGGCTGCCACGGGCTGTTCCAGCTGCAGGTCGTCGTTGACGAGCACTATGCTCGACTTTGTCTGGTAAAGGTAATGGGTGTATTTGGGATTCGACAGGAACGAAATAGCGCCAGGCACGCCTTCCTCAATCTTGGCAAAGGTACTTACGGTAACATTCTGGTCGCCTTCCACCCGGCCCTGTATCATCTCTGCTATTTGTTTTGCGGAAAATTCCATATTCATTGCAATTAACGGTTGCAAAGATAACAAAAATTATTCAAACCGCTGATAACAAAGGTAATATTTTCTTATTTTTTTAGAAAGTAACTGTACATTTAGCAATTCTGAAGCTTCGGCGATGTCCTTAATGACTCCGTCTTTGTAAAGAATTGCGATGCTGTCATCGTCCACGTTGTACATGTCTTTCTCCAGTGTGCGCAGGCTCATCAGGTATTGGGCATCTGCGGGTGGTATGTCCATCTTCTGGGCTATCATCGCGGTGAGTTCGTCGAGACGCTCCTGGCTTACGGGCTGTTCGTACACCTCTACCCTGAAGATGTGGCGGTCGAGCATGTCGGTGGCCAGTGTGGCGAGTATCCGGTCGTCGCAGTGCCGCCACACCTTGAGCGCCGACCAGATGTCGCTGTCGTCTAACTCCTCGTAGTAGGCCAGTGCCTCGTCGTGGGTGGCAAACCAGTGGGCGTCGACGTCGTTTTCGAGGAAGTAGGCCAGCGCCGGCGGTGCAAACACGGTCTGCCCTCTGCGGGTGAGGTCGCGTGCGCGCCTGAGCGTGCTGACCAGCACCTGCTCGTAGGCCACTGCCGCGCGATGTAGGTAGACCTGCCAGTACATGAGCCTCCTGGTGGTGAGATAGTTCTCCAGCGAGTAGATGCCCTTCGACTCCACGACGAGCGAGTCGTCGACCACGTTGAGCATCTTGATGATTCGCGCCGAGCCAATGTTGCCCTCGGTGACGCCCGTGTAGAACGAGTCGCGCCGCAGGTAGTCCAGCCGGTCGACGTCGAGCTGGCTGGAGAGCAGCTGGTGGAGGAAGTTCTTGTGGTACTCGCCCTTGAAGATGCTGATGGCCAGGTTGAGCTGCCCGCCCAGGTCGTGGTTTATCTGCTCCATCATCATCAGCGAAACGTCCTCGTGGCTAACGCCCTTGAGGATGGTGTTTTCCAGCACGTGGGAGAAGGGGCCGTGGCCTATGTCGTGCATCAATATGGCTGCCTCCACGGCCTCGGCCTCGGAGTCGAAGATGAAGTTTCCCTTCTGCTGCAGCGACAGTATGGCCTCGCTCATCAGGTGGAAGGCCCCGAGCGAGTGCTGGAAGCGCGTGTGCCTGGCTCCCGGGTAGACCACCGAGGCCAGCCCTAACTGGCTGATGCGGGTAAGCCTCTGCAGTAGCGGATGCTGCACGATGCTATAGAGCAGTCCACGGGGTATCTTGATGAATCCGAATACGGGGTCGTTGATTATCTTGGGGTTGTCCATCGTCCGGCGTGTGGCGTTGCTGATCTCTGAGCCGACGGTCTACTGGTACTGCCTGAGTGCGGCAAGCAGCTCGTTGTTTTCCGACTTGGTGCCAATGGTAATGCGCAGGCACTGCTGGCAGAGCTGCACGCGGTGGCGGTTGCGCACCACCACGCCTCGGTCTACCAGGTAGTTGTAGATGCGGTTGGCATCGGTCATGCGCGCCAGGAAGAAGTTGGCATCGGAGGGAAACACCTGCTGGCAGATGGGCAGCAGCCGGAAGGCGTCGACCATGCGGTTGCGCTCTATGAGCAGCATCCGTACCCACTTGTCAACCTCGAAGGGGTCGCCCAGTGCCTCAAGTGCCTGTTGCTGTGTTAGCAGGTTGACGTTGTAGGGATATTTCACCTTATTAAATATATCTATGATGTCGGGCGAGGCAAAGGCCATGCCCAAGCGTATGGCTGCGCATCCCCATGCCTTCGACATGGTGTTGAGCACAATGAGGTTGGGGTGGCTGGCCAGCTCAAGGCGCAAGGGTTTCTGCTGTGCGAAGTCGCTGTACGCCTCGTCGACGATGACTATTCCTTCGAACGTGTCGATGACCTTCAGCATCTCCGTGCGGTCGAGGCTGTTGCCCGTAGGGTTGTTAGGCGAGCATATCCATACCAGCTTGGTGTGGCTGTCGCAGGCGTCGAGCAGGCTGCTTGCCGACATCTGGTAGTCGCTGTCGAGCAGCACGGGGCGGTATTCCACGTCGTTGATGTCGGCACAGACGCGATACATGCCGTAGGTTGGTTCTATGGCAACCACATTGTCTATGCCGGGCTGGCAGAATATGCGGTAGGGCAGGTCTATGGCCTCGTCGCTGCCGTTGCCCAGGAAGATGGAGTCCTCCCCCACCCCCTTCACCTTGCTTATGGCCGCCTTAAGCTCCAGCTGCAGGGGGTCTGGGTAGCGGTTGTAGGGGGCGTTGTATGGGTTTTCGTTGGCATCGAGAAACACCTTTGCCTCTCGCCCCGCATATTCGTTTCGGGCGCTGCTGTATGGGGCCAGCGACCAGATGTTGGGCCGCACAAGCTGTTGTAGCTGTTTCATATCGAGTTGAGTCTGATGGTCATGGCGTTCTTATGGGCTGCGAGCTGCTCGGCCTCGGCCATAATCTCCACGGCTGGGCCTATGCTGCGCACGCCCTCGGCCGTGAGGTGCTGGAATGTCACCTTGCGGCAGTAGCTGTCGAGATTGACACCGCTGTAGGCCGTGGCGTAGCCGTGGGTAGGCAGTGTGTGGTTGGTTCCGCTGGCATAGTCGCCTGCACTCTCGCAGGCATACTGCCCCAGGAACACGCTGCCGGCGTTGACCACCTGGTCGGCCAGCCGCTGGTAGTTCTTGGCCTGCACCACCAGGTGCTCGGGAGCGTAGGCGTTGGCCATGTCCATCATCTCCTGCTCGTCGGCAACGAGCACCAGCCGGCTGTTGTCCAGTGCCTTCAGGGCGATGTCCTTGCGGGGCAGCGGCTCCAGCTGGCGGCTCACCTCGGCCTGCACGTCATAAAGCAGCTGCTCCGAGGTGGTGATGAGCAGCACCTGGGAGTCTACTCCGTGCTCGGCCTGCGACAGCAGGTCGGCAGCCACGAAGTCGGGGCGCGCCGTCTCGTCGGCCACCACGCACACCTCGCTTGGTCCGGCGGGCATGTCGATGGCCACGTCGTGGAGGCTCACCTGCTGCTTGGCGGCCATGACGTACTGGTTGCCAGGGCCGAAGATCTTGTACACCTTGGGCACGCTCTCCGTGCCGTAGGCCATGGCTCCGATGGCCTGCACGCCACCGGCCTTGAAGATGCGGCTCACGCCCGCCACGCGGGCAGCCACCAGTATGGCGGGGTTGACCTTGCCGTCGCGGCCCGGCGGCGTACACAGCACTATCTCGCTGCAACCGGCTATCTTGGCCGGCGTGGCCAGCATGAGCACGGTGCTGAACAGCGGGGCCGTGCCTCCGGGTATATACAAGCCTACGCGCTCTATGGGCACACTCTTTTGCCAGCACACCACGCCCGGCTGCGTCTCCACCTTCTTGCCCTGGAAGCGCTGCTTTTCGTGGAACAGCCTGATATTGGCGTGAGCCAGCTCGATGGCCTGTCTCAGCCTTGGGGCGACCAGGCCCTCGGCCTCGTCCATCTCCTCGGTAGTGACGGCAAGCTGCGCCAGGTCCACGTGGTCGAACTTGAGTTCGTAGCCCTTGACGGCCTCGTCGCCACGCTGGCGCACGTCGCTAAGCACGGCGGCCACCGTAGCGTTGAGCTGCGACACGTCCAAGTGTGGACGTGCCAGCAACTGTTGCCAGTCAGCCCTGGCAGGAAGTCTTGTTATGTTCATATTCTTTGGGTTCTTCAAGCCTTGCTTGATGGGAGTTAACGGGAGTTATGGGAAGTTAAGTGCCAACATGGGTACTCAAATGATCATTTTCTCTATTGGCGTAACCAGTATGCCCTGCGCTCCCATATCCTTGAGCTTGCCTATGATTTCCCAGAACTGCTTCTGGTCGAGCACCGTGTGCACTGAGCACCACTCCTGGTCGGCCAGGGGTATGATGGTGGGGCTCTTCAGGCCGGGCAGCACGCTCACTATCTCGTCGAGGCGTGCCTTGGGCGCGTTCATGCGCACATATTTCTTGTCCTCGGCATCTTTCACCGCCTTGAAGCGGAAGAGCATCTCGTCGAGTATCTGGCGCTTGTCGTCGGAGAGCTGCTTGTTGCCAATGAGCAGGGCCTCGCTCTGCATCACCACCTCCACCTCGCGCAGGTTGTTACTTACCAGGGTGGAGCCGCTGCTTACGATGTCGAAGATGGCGTCGGCCAGGCCTATGCCCGGACTTATCTCCACACTGCCCGTAATGACGTGGATGTCGGCCTCTATGCCCTGGCTGCCAAGGTACTGCCTGAGTATGACGGGATAGCTCGTGGCTATCTTCTTGCCCTGGAACCACTGTGGGCCTTGGTAGTCGGCCTCCTTGGGTATGGCCAGCGACAGGCGGCACTTGGAGAAGCCCAGGCGGGAGATGATGTCGGCATCCTCGCCGCGCTCCACAAACTCGTTCTCGCCCACCACGCCGATGTCGGCCACGCCCGAGGCCACGCTCTGGGGAATGTCGTCGTCGCGCAGGTAGAGCACTTCCAAGGGGAAGTTGCCCGACTGCACGAGCAGCGTGCGCTTGGTGGCGCTCACCTTGATGTCGGCCTCGGCAAGCAGGTTCATGGTGTCGTCGTACAGACGGCCCTTCGATTGTACTGCAATTCGTAACATACGTCTCTTACTAAAGTCTAATTATCTGTAAAAATCGCCGCAAAATTACTCATTTTTTTTTGATTGTGCAATTAAATGCGTACTTTTGCACAAAAAAAATAATGGTTTATTGCCGAATCCTCCTCGCAGGCATTGCCGCTGCCATGCTTTTCACGGCCTGCTCCCGCCGCACCGACAACCAGCCGCCACCACTCTGGGGCGACTCCAGCGACCCGCTGGCCATGGCCCCCGGCGACGCCTTCGACCTGGAGCAGATCGAGGCTGCCGGCGAGCTGATTATGCTCACCGTGAGCGGTCCGGAGACCTATTACGACTACCACGGCCGACAATTAGGCACGCAGTACATGCTGGCCCAGCGCTTCGCCGACAGCCTGGGCGTGCGCCTGCGCGTCGACGTCTGCCGCGACACCACCGACATGCTGCGCCGCCTCCGGCGGGGCGACGCCGACCTCATAGCCGTGCCCTTGCCGCGCACGCTGGCCGACAGCGCCCACTTCACTGCCGTGGGCACCGACTCGGCAGCCTGGCTCGTGGGCGAGCAGAAGGAGAGGCTGGCCGAAGCCCTCGACCGCTGGTACCGCCCGTCGCTGCTGGCCGACGTGAGGCAGCAGGAGACATTCCTGCTCTCGAAGCGCAGCGTCAGGCGGCGCGTGTTCTCGCCCATGCTCAACCGCCAGGGCGGCGTCATCTCCCACTACGACAGCTTCTTCCAGCAGTATAGCCAGCCCCTGCGCTGGGACTGGCGCCTCATGGCCGCCCAGTGCTACCAGGAGTCGACCTTCGACCCCAAGGCCACCTCGTGGGCCGGGGCGCGCGGTCTGATGCAGATCATGCCGTCGACGGCCGACCACTTAGGACTGCCGCGCGACAAGATGCACGACCCGGAGAGCAGCATAGCCGCCGCCGCCAAGTACATTGGCGAGCTGGAAGGCCACTTCAGCGACATCGTCGACCGCCACGAGCGCCAGAACTTTGTGCTGGCCAGCTACAACGGGGGATACCACCACATACGCGACGCCATGGCACTGGCAGAGCGCGACGGCCACGACCAGCGGCGCTGGCAGGCCGTGGCCCCCTACGTGCTCAAGCTGAGCCAGCCGCAGTACTACCAGGACCCGGTGGTGAAGCACGGCTATATGCGAGGCTCTGAGACCGTGGACTACGTGCAGAAGATACAGGAGCGCTGGCGCACCTACCGGGGAGTGCCCACCCGCAGTGCCAGCTTCTACAACACGCCGCAGAAGGCCGTCCACGGCGGTGCCAGCAAATACGAGAAATAGCCAGCGACGGCCCCCTCGCTCTCTCCGCGCCAAAAAGCCCCCACCCCGCCGCCTTCGTCCATTGTCCGGCGATTCTATCGCCGGGCTATCACGCGCGAAAAAAGCCCCACTCCCCCGCCCTCGACGGAAAAGCCCTGCCAGACAGCACGATAGCCCCATTGCGCTCACAGAAAGCACGTGTAAGATTTTTTCCGAATGGCCCTTTTCCGCCAAAAAATGTATATTTATGCAGAAAAGGCAGGGAGTATTTTTCAAAAGTCACTCCCTTTCGTTGGCGAGGAGCTGGCTTTCGGTCGAGAAGCACTCATTTTCGCAGAAAATCGGCCTTCTGGCACATTTTTTCGACTTTTTTCTGACAAAAGAGACCGTCCGGAGAGCCAAAACTGCATATTTATGCAAAACCGAGTGCATAAATATGCAAAACGGCTGGCTCATTGTCAAGATTTCGCCAACCAAGACGGGAGGGACCAGAAGTCTGTTGCCTCCAGCCCCTCCCGTCTTGGTTCAGGCACCGTGGGTCATCGCCCATAGTCACTTGATGCCCCGCTGGTTGAGCGCGCGACTGTAGCGTGCGGCGTTGTCGAGGTGCTCCTGGTAGGTGCGTGCAAAGTTGTGGGTGCCGGAAAAATCCTCCTTGGCACACATGTAGAGATAGTCATGGGCCGTGTGGTTGAGCACGGCGTCTATGCCGTCGCTGCTGGCTATCTTGATGGGGCCTGGGGGCAGTCCCACGTTGCGATAGGTGTTGTAGGGACTCGGCGTGTCGAGCATTTTGCGGTAGATGCGGCGCAGGCCGAAGTTGCGCAGGGCGAACTTGATGGTGGGGTCGGCCTGCAGAGGCATTCCCTGGCGCAGGCGGTTGATATACATGCCCGCCACCATGGGTTTCTCGTCGAGGTTGGCCGTCTCCTCGTCGACGATGCTGGCCAGCGTGCACACCTCGTTGGGCGTAAGGCCTGCGGCCTGGGCCTTGTCGCGGCGCTCCTGGTTCCAGAAGCGGTCGTGCTCGGTAGCCATGCGCGCCAGCAGCTTGTCAACGCTCACGTTCCAGTAGACCTCGTAGGTGTCGGCCACAAACATCGAGGGCACGCTGCACGTGTCGTAGCCCAGGCGGGCACAGACGGCAGAGTCGGCCAGTGCGGTGGCGATGGCCGCCGAGTCGACCATGAGCTTGGCCGAGAGCAGGGCTGCCAGGCGCGGCATGGTGCGCGCCTCGGGTATGGTGAGCCTCACGGGGGCCTGCTGGCCGTTGCGCAGCCGGCGCAGCACGGTCACTGGCCCCTCGCCGGGGCTGATGGCATAGCGCCCGGTGTGCAGGTGGTCGCTGTACTGGGTGTACTGCGCCAGACTGGTGAAGCCGCTCATCGCCGTGGCCGTCACCATGGGCTTAAGCTTGGCGTACACGGAGTCGACGGTGTCGTCGTCGTCGACATAGAGGTAGGTAGTATCCTTGCCCGACAACATTCCGGCAAAGAGATAGACGTAGGCCAGGGCCAGCACGGCCACAAGGCAGGCTGCGGCAAAGAGCAGGTAGTATAACGGTTTTACTGGTTTCACTTTTGTGGGATTTTTCCCTGGCGGCAAAACCGCCAGGCACAGTTGTTGCTATTTTTCTGGCGGCAGGGCCGCCGGGAGCTGTTGGGAAACGTGGGAGAAGGGGGTAAAGCAGAAGGGCTACTCCTCGCCGATGAACTGCTTGATGCGCTGCTCGTCCGACAGCTTGCAGATGAGCAGCGTGTCGTCGTTCTCGGCCACGACATATCCGTCGAGGCCCTGTATCACCACCCGCTTCTCCTGCGTGGTGTGTACCATGCAGTCGTGGCTCTCGAACAGGGCTATGTTGCTGCCTATGCAGGCGTTGCCGTAGAGGTCGCGAACCGTCTGCTGCTGCAGCGAACCCCAGGTGCCGAGGTCGCTCCAGCCGAAGTCGGACGGGCAGACGAAGATTTCCTCTGCCTTCTCCATGATGGCGTAGTCCACCGAGATACTGTCGCACTCGGGGAAGAGGCGGTCCACGGCGTCCTGCTCGCGGTCGGTGCCGTAGACACTGGCCATGGAGTCGAACACCTTGGCTATGTTTGGCTGGTAGATGCGGAAGGCGTTGACAATGGTGTTGACGCTCCAGATGAACAAGCCCGAGTTCCAGAAGAAGTTGCTCTTCTGCACATACTGCTTGGCCGTCTCCAAGTCGGGCTTCTCCCGGAAGGTGTCGACGCGGAATATCTCCTTGTTGCTCAAGGTGCTCACCGACAGGTCGGCCTGTATGTAGCCGTAGCCCGTCTCGGGGCGGCTGGGCTTGATGCCCAGGGTGACAATGGCATCGCTCTCGCTGGTAAACTTCATGCACTCGGCCACCACGCGCTGAAACTCCGCCGTGTCGAGCACCACGTGGTCGCTGGGCGTCACCACTATGTTGGCTTTCGGGTCGTGGCTCTTGATGCGCCAGCTCACGTAGGCTATGCAGGGTGCCGTGTTGCGCCGGCAAGGCTCGCAGAGTATGTTGGAGACAGGCACCTGCGGCAGCTGCTCCCTGACGATGGCGGCATAGCGCTGGTTGGTGACCACCCACACGTTGGAAGGCGGCACGAGCGAGCCGAAGCGCTCCACGGTGAGCTGGAGCAGCGTCTTGCCCACGCCCATCACGTCGATGAACTGCTTGGGGCGCGCGGCCGTGCTCATGGGCCAAAAGCGGCTGCCCACGCCGCCGGCCATAATAACGAGATGATTGTTAGGTTTTGGCATAGTCACATCTGAATTTTCGATAATAATTTGCAAAAGTACAAAAAAAAATTTCCACGGCAACGCTTTTTCGAAAAAAACGATTATTTTTGCGGTAAAAATCAATACGAACATGAAAAAGTATCTTTTTTTCCTTCTTACCACACTGGTGGCAGCCGCTTGTAGCGACACTGGGAAGCAGCAGTCGAAGGCTCCCGTGAGGGTGCTCACCGAGGTAGTGTCGCCAGCCGCCGCTACAGCCACGCCCACAGCCCTCGGCCCACAGGCCGGCGCACAGACCTACGTAGGCATCGTGGAGGAGCGCGAGGCCACCGCCGTCAGCTTCACCGGCATGGGCGTGGTGAGGCGCGTGCTGGTGAGCGAGGGCCAGGCCGTGGGCCGTGGGCAGCTCATCGCCGAGATGGACGACACCCAGGCGCGCAACCTGCTCAGCGGCGCCGAGGCGCAGATGGCGCAGGCCAACGATGCCCTGGAGCGATTCCGTATGCTCCACGACAACGGCTCGCTGCCCGAGGTGCAGTGGGTGGAGATACAGAGCAAGGTGGCCCAGGCCAAGTCGCAGCTCGACGTGGCCAGGAAAAACCTGGCCGACTGCCGGCTCACGGCTCCCGTGGCTGGCATCGTAGGCAAGAAGCTCGTGGGTGCCGGCGAGACGGCACTGCCCTCGCAGGCCGTGGTCACCATTCTCGACATAGGCAGCGTAAAGGTGAAGGTGGCCATGCCCGAGACCGAGATTGCCGCCATCAGTGCCAACACCCCCACATATATTAAGGTGGAGGCCACTGGCCAGAGCTACCGGGGCGGGAGGATAGAGAAAGGCATCAGCGCCGACGCCCTGACCCACACCTACGACGTGCGCATCAGCGTGGCCAACGGCGAGCGGCGCCTGCTGCCGGGCATGGTGGCCAGCGTAAGCTTTGACAAGCCACAGCCGCTCGAGGGCAGCGCAGCGCCGATGGTGCCCGTGACAGCCGTACAGCGGACGTCCGACGGGAAGATGTTCGTATGGACGGTGGCGCCCGACAGCACCGCCCGGCGACAGACCGTCACCGTGGGAACCACACAGGGCAACCGCATCGCCGTCACCACGGGCGTGGACAGCGGCGCGCGCATAGTGACCGAGGGATACCAGAAGCTGAGCGAAGGCACAAAGGTGGTATACTGAACCGAAAAAACAGAAGCGCAAATGAACAAGATGAACTGGCTCCGCTGGCCCCTGGACCACTACTCCATATCGCTGCTCATCGTGGGCATACTCTTCGTGATGGGCATCTACGGCATGTACATCATGCCCAAGGACGAATTTCCCCACGCCACCATCCGCCAGGGCGTGGTCGTAGCCGTCTACCCGGGAGCTACGAGCGAGGAGGTGGAGCAGCAGGTGGCACGCCCCTTAGAGCGCTACCTGTTCACCTACGGCGAGGTGAACCGCACGAAATCCACCACCACCTCACAGAACGGCATGTGCATCGCCATGGTGAGACTCAACGACAACGTGAGCAACAAGGACGAGGTGTGGAGCAAGATCAAGCACGGCCTCAACACCTTCAAGGCACAGCTGCCCAGCGGCGTGCTGGCCGTGGTGGTCAACGACGACTTTGGCAACACCTCGGCACTGCTGGTGGCCATCGAGAGTGGGCAGCGCAGCTACCGCGAGCTCAAGGACTATGCCGACCGGCTCAGCGACCGCCTGCGCCGCATACCGTCGGTGGCCAACGTGAAGACGTTTGGCGAGCAGAAGGAGCAGTTCTCACTCTACATCGACCGACAGCGCATGCAGGCCTACGGCATAGGGCAGCAGCTGCTCTTCGCCCGACTGCAGGAGCAAGGCATCACCACCATGAGCGGTGGCATAGACGACGGCGACCAGGTGATACCCATCCACGTGGCCTCGACACAGAATGGTGCCGAGGAGATAGCCAACCAAATCATATTCAGCTCGCCCCAGACGGGAAAGGTGGCCCGGGTGAGAGACGTGGCACGCGTGGTGCGCGAGTACGACACCACCAACGGCCACATTGAGCAGGACGGACATCCCTGCCTGCTGTTGTCGATGGAGATGACTCCCGGCAACAATGTGGTCATCTACGGCAAGGAGGTGGAGCAGGTGCTCAGCAGCTTTGCCGCCGAGGAGCTGCCCGGCGACGTGAAGATCACCCGCATAGCCGACAAGCCCAAGGTGGTGGCCAAGAGCGTGAGCGACTTCCTGCGCGACCTGCTCGTGGCCATGGCCATCATCATACTCGTTATGATGGTGCTCTTCCCCCTGCGCTCGGCCATCGTGGCCGCCATCACCATACCCCTGAGCACCTTCGTCTCGGTGGCCATCATGTACATGGCGGGCATAGAGCTCAACATCGTCACGCTGGCAGCACTCATCGTAGTGCTGGGAATGATTGTCGACAACTCCATCGTGGTCATCGACGGCTACCTGGAATACCTCGGCAAGGGATATGCGCCCAAGAAGGCGGCCATAGAGAGCGCCAGGCAGTATTTCATGCCCATGATGCTGGCCACCATCTGCATCTGCGCCATCTTCTACCCCTTCCTCATCACCATGAAGGGAGTATTCCACGACGCGCTCAAGGACTTCCCCATGACCATCACCATCAACCTCATGGTGTCGCTCGTGCTCGCCGTGACGGTAATACCCTTCCTTGAGATGCTCATCATCAGGCCCGACAAGGTAAAGCCATCAGGAAACGCCATCACCAACTGGGTGCAGAAAACCTACGACCAGGTGCTCGCACTCACCTTCCACCACCCCTGGCTCACCATGGCCTCCGGGCTGGCGCTCATACTACTGTCGCTGCTCATCGCACCCACGCTGAAGATACGCCTGTTCCCCTACGCCGACCGCGACCAGTTTGCCGTAGAGATATTCCTGCCCGAGGGGAAGGGCATCGACAACACCACCACGGTGGCCGACTCGGTGTGCCACGCCATGCAGGGCGACGAGCGCATCACCTCCATCACCAGCTTCATCGGCTGCTCATCGCCACGATTCATGGACGCCTACGCGCCACAGATAGCCGGGAAGAACTACGCACAGCTCATCGTCAACACCAAGTCCGACAAGGCCACGCTCGAGCTGCTGGCCGACTACCAGCCGCGGCTGAGCGAAGCCTTCCCAGAGGCATACGTCAGGTTCAAGCGGCTCGACTACCTTGAGGTCAACGAACTGGAATACCGCTTCTATGGCGACAACCTCGACTCGCTGCGCACGGCAGCCGAGCGGATGATGGAGCAGATGAGGAACATGCCGGAGCTGGAGTGGGTACACACCGACTACCTGCAGCCCTACCCCATCGTCAACGTGGAGCTTGACCCCGTGGCCTCGGCACAACTGGGCATCACCCGCACCACGGCATCGCTGGCACTGAGCGCCTCGGCCAGCGAGCTGCGCGTGGGCCAGCTCTGGGAAGGCGACTACGAGATGCCCATCGTGGTGCGCGACACCACCGACATGACCTTCTCCGACATAGCCAACCTGGGCGTAGCCACGACGATGACCATGCTCTCCGGAGGCATGAACCAAGCCAACCACACCGTGCCCGTGAGGCAGCTGGCCCGCGTGGCCCCGCTGTGGAGCGAGAGCCGCATAGTGCACCGAGGCGGCGAGCGCTGCATGACCGTCACCGCACAGTTTGCACAGGGCGTATACGCCGCGCCCGTGGAGAAACGGCTGGCCAGCCTCATGGACGAGATTGAGCTGCCGCAGGGCGTGCGCACAGAGGTGGGCGGCGAACTGGAGTATGGCGACGAGGCCATGCCGCAAATCATCGACGGCATAGTCATTGCCATGATCATCGTGTTCTTCTTCCTGCTGTTCAACTTCAAGAAGTACGGCATCACCACCGTGTGCATGGCCGCACTGGCACTTATGATTCCTGGCGCACTCATCGGACTGGGCCTGATGGACCGCGCCCTGGGACTCACCTCCATCTTCGGACTCATCACCCTCATGGGCATGATTATGCGCAACGAGATACTCATCTTCGAGCACGCCAACGACCTGCTGAAGCAGCAATTCCCGACCACGCCCTCGCCAAAGGGAGAGGAGGCAGAGGTGAAGCGCTACAACGAGGCTGTCAGGCAGGCGGCCTACGATGCCGGCAAGCGCCGCATGGTGCCCATCTTCCTTACCACAGCCACCACGGCCGTGGGCGTGGTGCCCATGATTGTGGCACAGTCGTCGTTCTGGATGCCGGTGGGCGTCACCATCTTTGCCGGAGGAATAGGCTCGCTCATACTCGTTGTCACCATGCTACCGGTGGTCTACTGGAAAGTCAACCTCAAATAGCACTCCCATGAAAATAGCATCAATAGCCCTCACCCCCAAAAACCTGGGCCGCAGCATCGCCACAACGGTCATGGCCCTTGCACTCTGCGCCCTATGCCACGGCACCGCCGCAACGGCACAGACCACCTACACCCTGCAGCAGCTAACCGACTCTGCCCTACAGAACAACATAGCCACACGCTCGGCAAGGCTCAACATACAGATGGCCACCCAGCAGCGCAAGGAGGCTTTCACCAAGTACTTCCCCAACGTCAGCGGCGTGGCAGCATGGTTCAACGCCAACAAGGGCATGGCCAAGATGGAGATAGACCCCACAACCATGGTCTCGCCCGACATGGCCACGGCCATGGCACAGATGCTGCCCGCAGAAGCGCTGGCAGCACTACAGACGCCACTGGGCATGACGATGATGAAAAACGGGACCATCGCCTCCATCACTGCCCTACAGCCCATCTTCGCCGGAGGAAGGATTGTCAACGGCAACAAGCTGGCCAAGCTGGGCGAAGACGTAAGCCAGCTTCAGCTACAGCTCTCGCAGAACGAGGTGGAGAAGCAGACGGCACAGTACTACTGGCAGCTCGTGGCCCTCAACGAGAAGATGAACACCATAGCCGCCGTGGACACGCTGCTGGCCGACATCCACAAAGACGTGGACGTGGCCGTGAGGGCGGGCGTGGCCATGCGCAACGACCTGCTGCAGGTGCAGCTGCGACAGAACGACGTGAAGGGGCAGAAGCTCAAGCTGCAGAACGGCATCGCCATACTGCGCCTCATGCTGGCACAATACTGCGGACTGAAGGACTCCGGCTTTGGCATTGCCGCCATACATACGCCTGAGAAGGCAACGCCACAAATGCCCAAGAACGCTGGCTGCCAAGGACTAAACAGCCTGCCCGAATACCAGCTGCTGGAAAAGCAGGTGGAGGCAGCCACGCTGCAGAAGCGCCTCACACTGGGACAGAGCCTGCCAAGCCTGGCCGTAGGCGCAGGCTACAACTACCACAACCTGCTCGACCTGGACCGCAGCTTCGCCATGGTCTACGCCACGCTCTCGGTACCCATCACCGACTGGTGGGGCGGCTCACATGCCATCAAGCGCAAGAAGCTGGAGCGGCAGCAAGCCATAGACCAGCTCAACGACAACGCGCAGCTGCTGACCATACGCATGCAGAAAGCCTACAACGACATGGTTGAGGCCGAGCAGCAACTCGACCTGGCACACAGCAGTACAGAGCAGGCAGAGGAGAACCTGAGACTAAACCGCGACTACTACCGCGCAGGCACCACCCGCATGGCCGACCTGCTGGAAGCACAGCTGCTATACCAGCAGACACTCGACCACGCCACCGACGCCTATGCTGAACTGCAAAACAAAATCCTGGCCTACCGACAGGCGACAGGACAGCAATGAGCACTCTCCACAGAAGACACTGGCCTACAAGCTCTCGAAGAGAGCCACCCAACGCGCCATGATGGTCTCCAGGCGATAGCGCTGCACACTGGCCAGCGCAGCCGAGGCCATGGTGGCGCGCAGCTGTGCGTCGCCCATGAGCGTGCCAAGCTTCGAGGCCAGGTCGGCGGGATTGCCATTGTCGGCCAACAGCCCATCGTGGCCATGGCTGACAATGGAGCGCGGCCCCCAAGGACAATCGAAGGCCACCACGGGCAGGCCGCAGGCCATGGCCTCGACCATCACCATGCCAAAGCCCTCGAAGCGCGAGCTAAGCACAAAGATACTCCCCGACACGTAGACCTGCTCCACGTCGCTCGTGCGCCCGTGAAGGGCACAGCGGCTGCCATCGATGCCGAGCCTGCTGGAAAGCTCAAGGTAGGGTGTGCGGTCACCATCGCCATAGACATCGAGCCGCCAGTCGGGATGCTCACGCTGAGCCTGGCTCCACGCCTGAAGCAACAGGTCGATGCCCTTCTCATGGGAGTAGCGGGCCACAGCCACCACGCGCCGCTCGGTCAAGGGGCTTACGGTGGTGGGAACAAATGGCAGGGGGTCGGGTATCACCTCGACATTGCTCAGCTCGACCCATGCCTCACGGTCTTTCTCGGTGAGCACAACCAGGCGGTCGAGCTGCCGCAGCTTGCCCACGAGGCTACCCATCCACAGACGGGCAAAGAGCCGCTTGAAACTTTCCATCGGGGAAAACCCGATGGCACGGTCGTGGTCTGAGAAATTGCGGTAGTTGGCCCTGTTGATGTGCAGTTCGCCCACCTTACGGCTGCCGTCGGCGATGCCGGAAAGGAAATTGATCTCGCGCCGCAGCAGGCTCACCGTCACGTCGGGGCGCAGGCGCATAAGCTCGGCACGGAGCTGACGGCGGTAGCGCCACTGCTTGCCGAGGTAGACGAAGACCTTCTTGAGGAACGAGCACTCCCAAAGCGCCTCAAAGCCAATGTCGAGGTTCACCACCTTCACCCGGTCAGACAGCGGATAGAACAGCGGCTTGCCCCTTCCCTCGGTGAGGATGATGGTCACGTCGTAGCCACAGTGGTCGGCCAGATGGCTGGCCTTGAGCGTGAGCACACGCTCCACGCCGCCAGCCATGTAGAGAGCCGGCGTGAGGTAGACTATCTTGAGCGGTGTAGAGGAGGAAGTGGTGATGGAAGACATGGGGGCTGTGGTCATTGCTTGCTTATACTGTTTGTGACGAGTAGAGACTGGGAACTGGCTACCTACCGGCCAAGGCCGACACCGCGTCGACCACGTGCTGCATCTGAAGCTTCCACGTGAGCGGCTCAACGGTCTTGCGAATCTCCTCAGGACGCATGGAGAAATGGTCGACAAAGTCGACTATCTGGGCAATGTCTATGGGTGTCTCGTCGGCAGGAGCCTTGACCACGTAGGGCTGGTGGTCGAAGTCGCTGTCCTGCTCACTATATATAAAAGGTATGCCGCGGGTGGCATACTCACGGTTCTTGAGCGTCTTGATGACGGTGATGCCACTGCGATGCCGTCCTAACGAGCCAATGGCAAACTGACACTGGTTGAACACCTGGTCGAGCTGCTCGCCGAAGAGCTGCCCATGGAACACAACACTATCGCCAAGCTGATAGCGCTCGATGAGCGGCGCAAAAGTGCCATTCATGTGGTTGGGATGGACGCCCCCGACAATGTGGAACACCACCCGCCGCTTATTCACGCCAAGCGTTCGTGCCTGGCGGTTTTCCCGCCAGGAATCCGCAGGAAGCCCACCACCATAGTACTCACCCAGGCCACTCAACACACGGTCGAAGGCGTGCCAGGGATGAACCTCGGCCACGCCCACCAAGTGGAGCGAATCGTCGACGGGCTGAAAATGGTGCAGGGGTATGCTGTCGAAGTCGACGCCGTTGCTGATGCGTATCGTACGCTGGCCAAAGATCTGCTCGGCATCGCTAAAGGTCACCACCGCAGCCATCTGCCGATAGAGTCGACGGCGAAACAGCTGGTCGGCCTTCAAGCCTAAGCGCATCTTCCACTCGAAATGGGCAAACTCCTGGTCGTAGGGATAGGTGGGTATCTCGGTGACGGCGCAGATACCAGCCCGGCGAAGACGGCGGAAAAAGGCGATGAGCCAAGGATTGGCGTTCTGGAAGCAGCGGGCGTAGACCATCTCTATGCCCTCCCGCCGACAGTAGTCCAACAGCGAGCCATAGCTGGTGCGCTGGCGGATAGCGGCCAGAGCACCACGGCCATAGTCGGCCAGCACCTCACCGTCGACAAAGCGGCAGCGACGACCCGAAGGGGAAAAGTCGTAGTAGCACAGCCTCACATCGTGGCCATTCTGCCTTAGGCCCTTCACCTGATAGTGAATCTTCTTTGAGATGCCACTCACCTCGCTAAAGCCGTGATAGACCAAAAAAAGTATTCTCATGGGCACGTGAGCATTTTTGATTTTCGGCAAAAATAGCATTTTTTTTCGAGACAAAGCAAAAAACAGGGAAAAAAATGTTGTGTTTCACACAAAATTACTTAACTTTGCAAAATAATTAGCCACAACTAACGCTAAAACCGTGTCTGGCAGCTTACCTGCCAGAGTAAACCAGCGTAACGTGCCTGGTAGTTTAAGCTATAGTACCGTGCCTGGCGGTTTTGCCGCCAGGGGAAAACAAAAAATACTCAAAGCTATGAAAAAACTTATCATCCTCACCAGCCTCGCCCTCACGGCAGGCTTCATGTCGTGTGGCAATGAGACCGAGAAGCTGCGGCTGGCCAACGACTCCATTGAGAACGTCAACACCCAGCAAAAGGAAATCCTCTACGACCTCACCGAGACACTCGTCG
>Ga0247608_10002024_pt1 | contig 26587 bp, 16 predicted proteins | sample 176DNAGHGlowgp2_FD_193490 | JGI IMG/M metagenome (GOLD analysis project Ga0247608, IMG submission 193490) | Sheep rumen microbial communities from Palmerston North, Manawatu-Wanganui, New Zealand - 1766 DNA GHGlow gp2 | ecosystem: Host-associated > Mammals > Digestive system > Stomach > Rumen ... | reverse complement strand
TTGTCTATGGTGATGGTCTCACCCTTAAGATATCTGATAAGGTCAGGATCGCTGTGCGACAGGTCAAGAGACGAGTCTTCCCTGATCATGTCTTTATTTAATGTCAGCGGGAAACTGTTAGACGGACAAAAGAACCTCTCAGTCTTCGTAGTCTTGATCTCACCGACAAAGAACCCTGACTTTACTATCTTCATCCTGTCAAAAAGGCTCATGGCGACCGGAGTTACATATACTCCGCTCCCCTGGATCATCAACTTCTCTTCAAGGGTTTCCATAAAGGTGCCAAGGGAATCAGGCGTCAATATATCAGACATGTATTCCCTGACCTTGTTTACGATCTTAGTGGTTATTGAACCCTTATCCGGGCGAACGGCAAGATCATATCCAAACTCTGCCGCAGGCGCTGTATCTCTGAGATGAACGCAGAAATGTCCGTCGCCTTCAGCCTTGTGGGGCCAGATCCTCATGAATCCCTTGGTACTGTGCGTAACGCCTTCGATGTCTTTATGCGGGACTATGACAAACCCGGGATGATCTTCAAGGAACCTGTTTATGAGCAGCTCATCCTCGATCTGCGCGAAAGTGCAGGTCGAATACACTATCTCCCCGCCCGGTCTTAATGCCTTCGCAGCTTCAGTGATTATCTCATACTGCAGGTGCGACACCTGTTCTGGTCCGTAATCACTCCAGCTCTTGACCGCCCTGGGATCCCTTCTGAACATGCCTTCGCCGGAACATGGTGCATCGATCAGGATCTTGTCGAAGAATCCGGGGAGCCTCATAGCGATAGACTGCGGTGATTCGTTAAGGATAACGCAGTTGATGATACCGGTTCGCTCAATGTTCCTGTTGAGCGCTTTCGAGCGTTCGGAATTGATCTCGTTTGCAACCAGAAGGCCCACGCCTTTGAGGTCTTCGCCTATCCTGCAGGCCTTGCCGCCTGGAGCTGCGCAAAGATCAAGGATGAGCTCACCGGGCTTAGCACAAATGATCTCGGCTGGCAGCATTGCTGAAGGATCCTGAGGATAGTAGACACCTGCATGGTAGTAAGGATCCCTTCCCGAGTTCTCGGAACTTGAATAATAACCGCACGATGTCCACGGTACAGGTCTAACTTCCCCTGTCAGACAGCTGACGATCGAGCTGCGGCAGGACGGATCCGTCTTGGCCGTATTTAGCCTGATGCCCTTGACCGGAGGGTCGTCAAAACTGGCGATGAAAGCATCGTACTCATCGCCTAAGACTCCCTTCATCCTCTCCTTAAAGCTGTCGGGAAGATTCATAGGTCAAGGAAATCGCAGCAGGAATATGCGATAGTCTTGATCACATCCACATCAAAAGGAGACTTAAGTCCGGCCTTCTTCAGTAGATTAAGAAACGTATCGTTGCCACCTGCCTCACAGAGAGTATTGTATTTGACAAGAGCGCTCTTCATGTCGACCCTGGATTCATTCCACAGCTGCAGCGCGCAGATCTGCGACAGACAGTAATCGATATAGTAGAACGGTGACGTGAAGATGTGATCTTTCTTCATCCAGGCGCCGCCTGCCGCATGGAACGGCTGGTCATCATAACGAATGAACGGCTGGTATTTCTCTTCCAATGACTTCCACACCTTATGTCTTGCGTCAGGTGTCATATCAGGATCATCGTAGATGATGTGCTGGAACTCATCGACCATGCAGCCGTAAGGAAGGAACAGCAATCCGTCGACCATGTGGTGCTGGCAGTATGCTTCAGCAGCATCGCCATAGAACATATTCATGAATGGATAAGACATGTATTCCATTGCAGTTGAATGTATCTCGCATGTCTCAAGCGTCGGAGACAGGCACTCAACAAACGGTGAAGACTCTGAACTCTTGATCGCAGCGTATGCGTGTCCGCCTTCGTGGATCACCGTTGCAACGTCATCAGCCGTACCGTTGCCGTTCATAAAGATAAACGGGATGGCATAATCCTCAAGATACATGCAGTATCCGCCTGTAGACTTGTTCTTGCGTGACAGAAGGTCAGTGAACCCGTGGTCAGACAGGACGTCAAAGAAGCTGGGATCAGCCTCGAACATCTTGCGGAAGAACTCGCCAGTTACCTTCTCATAATCCTTCATGGATACTACGGGCGTAGGGTTGCCGTCCTTGAACATACAGGGCAGATCATAGAACATCAGGCTATCAAGCCCAAGCCTCTCCTGCTGCAGTTCACGGAGCTTTACGGTGATCGGCACGATGTACTTCAGGATCGCATTCCTGAACCTGTCCACGTCTTCCCTGTTATAATCATATCTCTCCATGCGCTTGTAACCAAGCTGTGTGAAAGATTCAAAACCGAGCTTCCTGGCAGCCTCTGTCCTGACCCTGACAAGATCATCATAGATCTGGTCAAACTTTGGCTTCCTCATCATGTAATAATCGTCTATCGCCTTGGCAGCAGCCTTCCTCTCGATCCTGTTCGTTGACTCCATATGCGGAGTAAGAAGGCTTAAGTTAAGCGTCTTACCTGCAAAGACTATCTCAGCCTCGGACTGGAGCTGGCCATACTCGTTCTCAAGAGCAGACTCCTCTGTCAGCAACCCGATAACCTCTTTGTTGATGGTCTCCTTCTGGTTCTGCGCCTTGCGGAAGATCATGGGGCCGTACTTAAGGCGCAGCTGCTCCGCGCAGGGACAGTTGAGAAGAATCGACAATACGCCTGAAGACAATTCGCTCACCGTAGGGATCGCTTCATCATAGAACTCCAGTTCGTCCGTATAGAACTCATTTGAAGTATCAAGATCGTGAAGGATATTACAGAGCGCATAAGCAGTATCGAACTTGCTCATGAGCTTCTCATATTCAAATATCGCAGATTCGGCCGCTTCGACCTCCTGAGAGGTCATGAGCCTGAACCTTATGTTCTGGACCTTCTCCTTGAAGTCTTCAAGTGACGGCCTGACATATTCAATATTCTTAAAGTCGATCATCTATGATTACATCCTCTCTACGCAGCTGATGCCAAGGAGATCAAGGCCTTCCCTTATCGCCGTGCAGACACTGCTGCAGAGTGCGAGCCTTGCGCACACAAGATCATCATCGTCGCAGTTAAGGATGCTCGAGTTATTGTAGAAACGGTTATAAGCTCTTGCAATGAGAGCGACCTGTCTGGCGATCATGAACGGTTCGTTGCTCGATGCAGCTTTTACTACTGCATCCTTAAGGTCAGCCACAGCCCTGATGACCGCATACTCGTCATCACCGGTGAGGATCTTCAGGGAATCTCCTGAAGCGGGAAGCTTGCCCTGCTGTTCACCCTTCCTCAAGATGGACCTTGTCCTCGCATAAGTATAGATGAGATAAGGCGCTGAATCCCCTTCGAAATCGAGCATCTCTTTCCATGAGAACACGATATCCCTCTCTCTTCCGCTCTTCACGAAAGTATAGATGACCGCGCCGACGCCAAGCTTCTCGGCAATCTCGTCGATCTCCTCCTCAGACATATCCTGTCCCCTCTCCTTTGCATTGTTGGCAATGATCTCGCGGGTCTTGGATACGGATTCGTTGAGCAGGTCTTCAAGAAGGACGATATTGCCCTCTCTTGTCGAGAAGACCATGTCCTTGAACTTAACAAGGCCGAAAGCAACGTGTTCGCATTTGTCGGCAAAATCAAACCCGGCCTTCTTGAGCACCGAGAACACCTGCTTGAAATGAAGCGCCTGCGTATTGCCGACGACATAGATATTCTTGTCAAAATGATATGTTCTGTATCTGTAGAGCGCTGAAGCAAGATCCCTTGAAGCATAGATCGTGGTATTATCGCTCTTCAGTATGATGCACGGGGGCAATCCCTCATCATCGAGCATAACGACCTTGGCGCCCTCACTCTCCACTAAGAGACCCTTCTCGTTAAGGATATCAACGATCTCAGGGATCTTGTCACTGTAGAATGATTCTCCATTATAGTTATCGAACTCAACTCCAATCCTCTCATAGAGCTTGTTGAACACGACAAGGGACATATCCCTGAACTTCTGCCAGAGAGCAACCTCATCGGGGCTGCCTTCCTCGAGTTTGCGGAAATTGTCACGTGCGGTATCAGTAAGCGTGGGATCGTTCTTCTCTTCCTGATGGAACTTGACATAGATCCTCAGGAGTTCCTTGATGGGATCTTCATTAAGAGCTGCCTCATCACCCCAGAGCCTGTATGCCGTGATGAGCTTGCCGAACTGTGTTCCGTAATCACCCAGGTGATTCATGCGGATAACGTTATACCCAAGCTTCTTATAGATCCTGGCAAGGGAATTGCCCAGAACGGTAGTAAAAGCATGTCCTACGTGGAAGGGCTTAGCGATATTGGGAGATGAGTATTCAACGATGACATTCTTATCGCTGTTAGCTGCGGTATCCATTACGATCCCGGACTTGTTAACCTCATCGATGACATTAACGGCATAAGCGCTCCTGTCGATGTAGAAATTAACGTAAGGTCCTGCGTTCTTTGCCGTAAACACAGTACCGTCAAGGTTGATGGATCCTGCAATATCACCGGCGATCATGGGAGGCGCCTTACGGAGCGTCTTTGCAAGCGTAAAGCACGGGAAAGCATAATCGCCCATGTCAAGCTGGGGCGGGATCTCAATAAGCTCTAATATTCTATCACGGTCAAGTCCTGTTGATTCAGTCAATAAATCAGCTATTTGTTGTTTATAATCCATACAAACCTCCAATAATTTTACGCGCATTATTATAGCATAGAATGGTATACTTATTTGCGTTGTGAGGTGAATTATGGACAAATATCTGACATTATTGCTAAATATAGCTCCGGCAGTAGCAGGATTCCTTCTTACCGTAGTGATCCTGAAGTTCCTTCCCGGCGGCAAAAAGCTGCTCGGATGTGACCGCGGACGCAAATTTGCCGTAGGAAGCGAAGTCAATATCGGCAAGCCGACCGGTGTCGGATTCTATTTCACCATCATCATCGCGGCAGTCACGATCGCTTTCAGATATAACGATCTCCCGGTGATCCTCACAATGGGACTTATGCTGATCGCCATGATAACCGGGTTCCTCGATGACAGGGCCAAGACACCATGGAACGAATATGTAAAGGGCGGCCTTGATTTTCTCGTCGCCCTGGCAGGTGCCTTCATCGCCACTCACTACATGTCCGGAGAGGTCATTATCGGGCTTAACGGCGAGACGATCACCTTGCATCCGATCGTTTATTACATCCTTGCAGTTATCCTCATCGGCGTGTCGATCAATGCCACGAATGCGACTGACGGCGTTGACGGTCTGTCGGGAACGCTTACCGTCATAACCTTCCTGGCTTTCAATCTCCTGTCTGTTATCAACCAGAGCAATGATGGATCCAGCATTGTCATCTGTGAAGTCATGATCGGAACACTCTTCGGATATCTGCTCTATAATTACTATCCCAGCAAGATGCTGATGGGCGATGCCGGATCAAGATCTCTTGGTCTATTGATCGCAATGTATGCGATGTATGTCAAGCTCCCGCTGGCTTATCTTGTCTTCGGTCTCCCCTTCATGATCGACGGAGGACTGTCGATCCTCAAGATAACAATCGGAAGACTTACCAGGAAGAAGATAATCATCCTGAAGAACACTCTTACACCTATTCACGATCACCTCAAGAAGAAGAAGGGTTTCTCTGTTCCCAAGACTATGGCGGTGATCTGCATCTTCGGACTGGTGATCGATATTATCTATCTGGTGGCAGCATATCTTATCCATAGGGCAGGCTGATCATGATCTTAGCTGATATGCACAATCACACCAGTCACTTCTCGCCTGACGCCAGGATGGACATCAATGGCTTTATCTCTGCCGCAAGGTCACGCGGACTTAGCATTGCATGCATAACAGAACACTATGAATATGATAATCCTGATCCCGAAGATGACATTACAACATTTGACATTGACAGTTATGTGAAGTCTTTTAATGAATGGAAAATCAATTGCCCCGGAGATCTAAAGCTCCTTATGGGCATCGAGTTCGGGTATCAGACACATACGGCTCAGACAATTGACGGGATATCCTTATCAGCACCTTTTGATGCCGTGATTTTGAGCAACCACCTTTTTGGCAACCGCGATGTATATTATGGTTCCGGCTATTCGCTTCCGAAGATAGAACGTCATACTCAGTATATCGATAAGATGACCGAGATGTGCACTAATTGCAGCAACTTTGACATCGCAGGTCACTTTGACTATATCAACAGGTATAATCCTGATCCTGACGAGAGGCTGTTATATTCTGACTGCCCCGGCTCATTTGACAGATTCTTTGAAGTGCTTATCTCAAAAGAGAAATGCCTGGAGATCAATACACGTTCGATATATAAGCTCTCTTTGAAGAGTGATCATGATCTTATGCCTGACGAAAGGTTGATCCGCAGGTATCTTGCGATGGGCGGACGGCTGATAAGTCTTGGTTCTGATTCACATACGCCTGATACTTTCGGGATCCTTTTCGAGGAGACCGGCGAATACCTGAAGAGTCTCGGAGTCAGGGAACTGTTCTATTATGAGGGCAGAAAGCCTGTCGGGTACGGTATCTGAATCCATACGCTGGAATACTCCCGCAGATTTGATAAAATAAGAATATCAATTCGTTGAGGAGATTTCCGGAAATGGCAGATAATATCAGGATCGTAGACGGTTACAACCCAACCAGCACAGAAGTACATTGTCCGGGATGTGGAGGCACGATCGGCATCTCATACGATCCTGCAACGATGAAGATGGTCTGCCCTTTCTGCGGACTGTCAACACAGCTCCCTCAGCCTGAAGAAGGCACAACAGTTGATGAACTTGACTTCAATTCCGCCATGCAGCGTGCCAATGTTAACTGGGGCAGGATCAAGAAGCTGATCGTATGTTCCAACTGCGGCGGCGAGACACTTTACGATGCCGAGCAGATAACAGGCGCATGCCCATTCTGCGGTTCAACAAGCGTGGCACCCGCAGCCGAGAACGAGCAGATCATGGCTCCCGGTTCCATTATCCCGTTCTCTGTTACTCCCGAGATGGCAGAGCAGTGTTTTATGAATTTCCTGAGGAGGAAACACTGCGTTTCCAAGAAGATCTACAACTGCAAGCTCGAGAATCTCGTCGGCATCTACCTTCCTTTCTGGACTTTTGATGCCTATACCATCACGTCCTATATTACAGAGATGGTCTATTCGCGTGATTGTGTCAAGTACTACAAGGGCGTATTCGGCTACACATTTGACGATATAGTCATTTTCGCTTCAGCCAAATACCGCAATCCTTACATCAAAAGGGTTCAGGACTTCGATTTCACCAAAGTTGTTCCCTACTCACCGGAATATCTTGCAGGCTTCCCTGCCGAGAGGTATACGATAGGTCTCAACGGCGGATGGGAACGTGCGAAGATCACGATGCCTTCAGTGATCCATAAAGCGATCAAGAAACACGAACAACAGCTGCGCGGAGGGACCGCGGTAAGCGTGAGACAATCGACTAACTACTATAACGTTAAATACAGATATCTTCTGGCGCCGATGTATCTTGCACACTTCACTTTCAAGAATAAGACTTATCAGGTGGCCATAAACGGACAGACAGGCAAGACACATTTCGATGTGCCTACATACATATTGAAGATGATATTGTTGTCTATTGCTGTTGGGGTATTATTGCTGGGCTTATACATCCTGGGTATGTTTTTATTGAAAGATACTCAGTTCTTCCGGCTTCTTGGCGGACGTTGATCATCTGATCGACGATGCAAGCCTGCTAAGACCCATGATAACGGCAAGAAGCCAGTAAGACGCCCCGGCACATGAGAGTATTATTCCTGCTATGCACATTCCCTTGCCGCCGAGTTCTTTTGTCTTCTTCAGCCCTTTGAGTGAGAAGATCAGTCCGATGGCCGCCGGAACGATATTGGTATAGAGTATGAATATTGTAACCATTGATACTATACCGAAGATCATTCCTATCTTAGCTGTGTTATTGACGACGCTGGACCTCGGCACCTCCACCGACACATTGCGGAATGATCTTGGATCCACTTCGACCGAATCATTTGCCGACAGATACGAATCATTCACCGGAAGATAAGTGTATGCAGGAGCATGCGGAGCTTCTGCGCCGCAATTGGAGCAGAATTTCTGACCGTCAGGAATTAAAGAACCACATGATTCGCAATACATATTACTCGCTCTTACTTGACTTTCTCTTCTTAGGTGTAACAGGAGGTACGATCGATACGTCGTTCTTGATGGTATCGAATACGAACTCGCCGTCCCTGTAATCAATACTGATCTTTGCTACCTTCTCGAGGCTGCCGTCGAGGAACATGTCAGATAACTTATCTTCGATATTCGTCCTGATCGCTCTTCTCAGAGGCCTTGCACCGTACTTCTTGTCGTAACCGATCTCTGCGAGCCTGTCGCCGCACGCATCAGTCATGGAAGCTTCGATACCCTTGTCCTTAAGAGCTGCATAGACTTCTTTCATCATGATGTCAGCGATCTTGCGGATCTCAGCCGTAGAGAGTTCTGTGAATATGATAGTATCGTCTACACGGTTCAGGAACTCAGGCCTGAATGTCTCCTTCAAAGCACTGTCAACATGGGCTTCAAGAGCTTCCTGGGTACCTGAATTGAATCCGATCGTCGGAGCCTTGGAAGTGCTGCCGGCATTGGAAGTCATGACGATTATCGTATTCTCGAAGTTTACATGAATGCCGTGACTGTCAGTAAGACGTCCTTCATCAAGGAGCTGCAGCAGGATGTTGAACACATCATGGTGCGCCTTCTCGATCTCATCGAAAAGGATGACGCAGTACGGCTTTCTCCTGACCTGTTCAGTCAATTGTCCTGAATCCTCATGTCCTACATATCCCGGAGGGGAACCGATAAGCTTACTGACTGAATGAGGCTCCATGTACTCGGACATGTCAATCCTGATAAGCGAGTCTTCAGTATCGAAGAGCACTTCTGCCAAAGCCTTAACAAGCTCTGTCTTACCAACACCCGTAGGTCCGACAAAGATGAATGATGAAGGCTTGTGCTTCTTTGTAAAACCGGATCTTGTGCGCCTTACGGCCTTTGCGACTGCAGTAACAGCCTTATCCTGACCGATCACACGCTCGTGGAGCCGCTCTTCAAGATGCAAGAGCTTATCTGTCTCACTCTCGGAGATGGACTTAACGGGAATGCCCGTCCACATCTCAACGACTCTGGCGATGTCCTCGATCTGAATGGGATCAGGCGAGATCTCGCTGTTCAAAGCATCATACTCCTTCTGGAGCCTGTCTACTTCAGCTTTCTGCTCGGCGATCTTCTCATAGATGGAATCACGTTCCTCATCAGGAGCATCGTTTACCTTCTCAACGGATTCCTTATAGACCTCATTTGCCTCATCAAGAGCAGTCTTGGTATTGGCGAGCTTGACGAGCTTGACGTTATTGAGATTTGCACGTGAACCCGCCTCATCAATAAGGTCGATCGCCTTATCAGGAAGGAATCTGTCAGTGATATATCTCTTGGAAGCCGTAACTGCAAACTTAAGCACTTCATCAGAATATGTTACGTTGTGATGCTTCTCATAGTAATCCTTGATACCCTTCAGGATCTCAAAAGCCTCCTCAGGTGAAGGTTCATCGAGCATGACCTTCTGGAACCTTCTCTCAAGGGCAGAATCCTTCTCGATCTTCTTATACTCTCCGGTAGTCGTAGAGCCAAGGATCCTCAATTCACCTCTCGCAAGGGCAGGCTTCAAGATGTTGCCTGCATTAGTCGAACCTTCAGCATCGCCGGCGCCAACGATCGTATGGAGCTCGTCGATGACGAGTATTATGTTCTCCGCCTTGATAGCCTCGTTGATGACGCCCTTGATCCTTGCCTCAAACTGGCCTCTGAACTGCGTTCCTGCGACCATGGCGGGCAGATCGAGCTGCCATACCTGCATATTGAGGAGCTTCTCGGGAACCGTTCCCTCGACGATCTTGTTCGCAAGACCCTGAGCAACTGCCGTCTTACCGACACCGGGGGCACCTATCAAAACGGGATTGTTCTTTGTCCTTCTGTTGAGGATCTGGATGCATCTGTCGATCTCCACGTCTCTTCCGATGATCCTGTCTATCTTGCCCTGGGCTGCACGCTCGGTAAGGTTGGTACCGAATTCGTTCAGATACTTCATCCTTGTACCGTTACGCTTCTTGTCCTTCTTGGCATTGGGATTCCTGCCGTCCTCTTCCTCATTCTTGGGACCGCCCATACCAAACATCCTGTTGAAGATATTGCCAAGCGGATTGCCGCTGTTCTGTTCTTCCTCAGGCCCTTCGACCTGCTCATCAGCAACGCCGACATTTGTGCTGTCCTCATCGAAATCATAAGGAGCATCAAGAGAACCGTTCATAAGACCTGACAGGAGTGCTGACGGATCGCCAAAGTCATTGTTGCCCATCGTCTCTTCGATCCTGTCTGACAGTTCATCAATATTATTCTCATCGATCCCCGCATCCTTGAACATATCGGTGATACCGCTGATCCTCGCCTTATAGGCGCACTTCACGCAGAATCCCTCATCGATCCTCTTACCATTCTCATATCTCGTGGTAAAGACGATCGCATGTCTTTGCTTACACATACTGCATAATGCCATATATCAATCTACCTCTTCTTTTATCTTTCTTCTGACCTTGGGACCGGTTACTATGTCCAGGGCCTCCTCTTCCAGACGCGACAGATCAAAGAACTCTGATATATCGACGTACTGTCCGTTTTTCTTAGCTTTGGCAAGGACGGGCTTCAGGAACTGGCCTGTATATGAGCCTTTGACCTTGCAGATGTCTTCGGGAGTCCCGCTGGCAACTACTTCGCCGCCAAGGTCTCCGCTCTCCGGTCCCAGATCGATTATGTGGTCTGCAACCTTTATTACATCGAGATTGTGTTCTATTACCACAACCGTATTCTTATTTTGAGTTAGCCTCTCCAAAATGTCAACTAACTTATGCACATCAGCGATGTGAAGACCTGTTGTGGGTTCATCTAATACATATAACGTTTTTCCGGTCGATCTTCTCGACAATTCTGAGGCAAGTTTGATCCTCTGCGCTTCACCGCCGGACAGAGTTGTCGACGGCTGACCAAGCCTGATGTAACCGAGTCCTACATCCTGCAGCGTTCTTACCATCTTGTAGATCTTGGGCTGGTTCTTGAAGAACTCGCATGCCTCATCAACGGTCATGTCGAGGACATCGGCGATATTCTTGCCGTCGTAAGTTACCGACAGCGTCTCCCTGTTATACCTTCTGCCCTTACAGACATCACATTTTACGTAGATGTCCGGCAGGAAATGCATTTCGATCTTGTTTACGCCGTCACCCTGGCAAGCCTCACACCTGCCGCCCTTCACGTTGAAAGAGAACCTTCCGGCCTGGTAGCCGCGCATCTTGGCATCCGGAGTAGCTGCATAGAGCTTGCGGATCAGATCAAACACGCCGATATAAGTTGCAGGGTTACTCCTTGGCGTCCTTCCGATCGGAGCCTGATCTATGACGATTATCTTATCGAGATTGGAATACCCGGATATTGAATCACACTTGATCCTCTGTTTCCTTGATCCGTTGAGCTTATGGGACAGATAAGGGACCAGTGTCGAGTTGATGAGCGACGATTTGCCGGAACCCGAGACACCGGTGATGCAGGTAAAAACACCAATAGGTATATCAACATCAATGTTCTTAAGGTTATTAACGCATGCCCCCTTGATACTTATCTTATCCTTACCGGGCTTCCTGCGGTTCTTCGGTACGGGGATAAACTTCCTGCCCGACAGATACTGTCCGGTAACGGATCCTTCACACTTTATGATGTTATCTACTGTTCCCTGTGCAACGACATTACCGCCGTTGAGACCTGCAAGAGGACCGATGTCGATCAGGTGATCTGCAGCCCTCATCGTATCCTCATCATGCTCGACCACAATAACGGAATTACCCATGTCCCTGAGCATCGTAAGAGTCTTGATGAGCTTGGCATTATCGCGCTGGTGCAGACCGATCGAGGGTTCATCGAGAATATATAAGACGCCCTGAAGTCCGGAACCGATCTGCGTGGCAAGCCTTATCCTCTGTGCTTCACCGCCTGACAGAGTTGATGCAGCTCTCGACAGTGTCATATAATCAAGACCTACATTATAGAGGAATCCCAGCCTTGACTTGATCTCCGTAAGGATAGGCTGTGATATCTCCTGATCCCTGCCGCCAAGTTCCAGGTCGTTGAAGAAATCGATCATCTTCACAACTGACATATCAGAAAGTTCGCTTATATTAATGCCGCCAACCTTAACGGCAAGGCTCTCCCTGTTGAGTCTGGCACCGCCGCATTCAGGGCAGACATCTATGCTCATGTAACGCTCATAGTTAGCGCGCATCTCATCACTTCCTGATTCCCTGTAACGCCTTAATACGCTCGGGACAACGCCTTCCCATGCAGAATAATAGTCCTTATCTCTGGCATATACGCTGTTAGTCGTATCGATCTTGAGTTTCTCTCCGTTATTGCCAAACATGATGATGTCCTGAAACTTCTTATCGAGCTTGTTATATGGTGTATCCAGCGAGAATCCGTATCTCTCTGACAATGCAACTATAAAGCTCCTTCCCCAGCTCTTGGGATCATCGAAATTCCATCCTGCAGTCCTTACGGCACCTTCGTTGAGCGACAGATTAGGATCCTGAACACAGAGTTCAGGGTCAACATTAGTGAGCTGTCCGAGTCCGGAACACCTCTGGCAGGCACCATATGCGTTATTGAACGAGAAGCTCCTCGTATTGATCTCATGGAAAGACCTTCCGCAGGAAGGACATGTGGTCTTCTGTGAATAGAGCTTGGTGAACACTTCCCTCTCACCGTTTTCCTGTTCGACCTGGAATTCAATGTTAAGGAGGCCGTCACCAACTGCCAGCGCAGTCTCGCACGAATCGTAGAGTCTTGTCTGGTTTGAGGGCCTTATGACAAGTCTGTCGATAACGACATCGATCTCATGCTTCTTATTCTTATCGAGCTTGATCTCCTCATCGAGACCTAATGTCTCGCCATCGATCCTGACCCTGGCAAAACCCTTCTTCCGCCACTCATCGATGAGCTTGCCGAATTCCCCCTTCTTTCCTCTTACGGCCGGTGCGGAGACGATGATCCTTGTTCCTTCAGGATATGATGTGATGGAATTTATGATCTGGTCGATGCTCTGCGGAGCTATGGTGCTGCCGCAGTCAGGGCAGTACTGTGTACCAACCCTTGCAAAAAGGAGCCTGAAATAATCATATATCTCAGTAACTGTGCCTACAGTGGATCTGGGATTGGAGACTGTAGACTTCTGGTCGATCGATATTGCAGGTGACAGACCGTCGATGCTGTCAATGTCAGGCTTCTCGAGCTGTCCTAAGAACATGCGCGCATAAGAAGACAGCGACTCCACATATCTCCTCTGCCCTTCCGCATATATCGTATCGAAAGCAAGTGAACTCTTACCGGATCCGGACAACCCGGTCATGACAACAAGCTTATTGCGTGGAATATCAATATCAATATTCTTAAGATTGTGCTCTCTGGCACCCCTTATCTTTATATATCTGTTATCGTCCATAATATACCGTTAATAAAAAAGATCTCCCGCCCGATGAGCAGGAGATCTGTGGTGACCCCAAGGGGACTCGAACCCCTGATTGCGCCGTGAGAGGGCGCCGTCTTAACCGCTTGACCATGGGGCCTTTTAAGCTCGCCGTAGTATATTAACATAAGTGGTTATTCTAATCAAGGGAAAAATCATTAGTTGTGACATCCGGGACAGGTTTTATCTGTTTTTTTGCGACTCTTGATCGATCTTTGTACCTAATCCTGTACCTGCAAATCAAAAACAGGTACATTAGCTGAAAAAACTTGCTTATTTTACCCAATTTACTGCAAGATCGATCCATGGTGTTATATACGGCTCGATATTCTGTCCTTCAGGCTTTGATGACAGCCTCGTTCCAAGACTTACGCCATGGGCTCCCTTGGCAAACATATGGTACTCCGTAGAGATCCCTGCATCTACGAGCGCATTCACATACAGGAGAGAATTCCTGACATCAACTGTCTCATCCTCGTATGAATGCCATACGAAAGTCCTGGGCACGTCTTTATTAACGCTATTCTCGAGTGAGAACTTGCACCTCATCTCCTCAGCATCTTCACCGAGAAGGCTCATAAATGAGCCTGCGTGAAGAAATTCGCCGGCAGTGATCACCGGATAGCAGAGTATCTGACCGTTAGGCCTGATATCTTCCTTATCACAATTAAGTACACCTGTAATAAGTTCTCCTGACCACATCGAACAGTAGTTAGCGACAAGATGCCCGCCTGCAGAGAATCCTAAGACGATCATATTATCCTTATCAATATGGAGCTTATCGCTGTCAGCTCTGAGCTGTTTAATAAAAGATCCAAGTTCAATAACTGCACAAGGATATCTTGACGGAGCACAGGAATACCTTAATACGGCTGCATTGAAACCAGCAGCAAGGAACTGAAGCGCCACTATCTCCCCTTCCCTGTCTGACGTGTGATCATATCCGCCGCCCGGGCAGACTATAACCGTCGGACGCTTTTTAATATCTATGTTCTCTGAGTATTCGTGTCCATAGAAAAAAGCTTTTGCATAATCCTGTGACATCTGGTTCTTAATATCATATCTTAAGTATTCCATAGAATAGTCCTCTCTTACAAAACTCAACAAAAACCGCATTGACTCACGAATAAGTTATAACATATTATTCAATTCCCATGAACACGAATAGGGATATAATTATCAGGTTCCGGCAGAACCTTACAAATCACGAAAGTACGATCTCTATGTATAATTCCTGATCTGAACGCCGCGCAATATCACATCAATAAACAAGGGGTCGTCTGAATGACAACCCCTTTAGTCTTAGATATGTCTTGTTCTGTCTTCAATGTTCACGTAAGGCTTACGCTTATTAACACACTTGAAAGCAGGTCTCATGATCCTTCCGCCTGACACTAATTCTTCGATCCTATGCGCACTCCACCCTGCGATCCTCGCACAGGCAAAAAGCGGCGTGAACAGGACGGGCGGGATACCTAACATCGAATAGCAAAGACCTGCGTAGAAATCAACATTTGCGCACATGATCTTATCATTATTCTTAACACGGTGGAAAACATCGGGTGCAATACGCTCAACAGTATCGTAAAGGTCAAATTTGTCTTCCATGCCTTTCGCGACAGCGAGTTCTCTTGCGTACTTTTTAAGCAGTCTCGTTCTGGGATCGGACAGAGTGTAAACAGCATGTCCTATACCGTAGATGAGGCCTGACCTGTCAAAGGCTTCCCTCTTCAGGATCTTTGTCAGATAATCCTCGATCTGTGATTCGTCTTTATAATCAGTTATATTTGCCATCATGTCCGACATCATAGCGTATGCGGAATTGCTGGCTCCGCCGTGCTTAGGTCCCTTGAGGCATCCTACGGCAGCAGCGATAACTGAATATGTATCAGATCCGGAAGAAGCAACACAATGGGTAACAAAAGAAGAATTATTACCGCCGCCATGTTCCGCATGGATGCAGAGCATGAGATCTAATATCCTTGCTTCATCTTCCGTGAACTTGCCATCAGGTCTGATAAGGTGCAGGATATTTTGAGCTGTATTATATTCCGGTACAGGATCGTGCAGGAACAGACTCTGATGTTCGACGTAGTGTCTCCTTGCCATATATCCATATGCGATGAGAACAGGGAATCTTGCAATGAGCTCAACACACTGTCTTACAACATTGCTGAGTTCCGTTGAATCGGGATTGGAATCATAAGAATACAGAGCCAGCACGCTTCTTGCCAGCTTGTTCATTACATCAGGGCTGGGAGCCTTGAGAATCATATCCTCGGTAAAACCTGCCGGGAGCGGCCTTGATTCAGCAAGGAGCTTCTTGAAATCGCTGAGTTCATCGGCTGTCGGAAGGTCACCTGTCATGAGCAGGAATGCAACCTCCTCATAACCGAACCTGTGGCCTGACCATGCAGAATCAACGATGTCAGACACTTCATATCCCTGATAGAAGAGCTTGCCTTCCACAGGGATCCTCTCGCCATCGTCGATGATATAACTCATTACCTCACCGATCTCGGTAAGGCCTACAAGAACGCCGGTTCCGTCGTTGTTACGGAGTCCGCGCTTGACATTGTACTTAGCGTAAAGATCAGGATTTATATGACTCTTAACGGCAGCATTATCAGTAAGCTTTAATATCAATTTATCTCTCAGATCACTCATAAGATCTAATCACCTCTCAAACACGGTTGTAGTTAATAAGACAACCTTTCAATATGATCTGGCGCTCCTCATCTGTAAGATCGCCAAGACGAAGGTCAAATGCTGTAAGACCTTCGGCACCGACTGTATATGCCTTGATCACCTCAGTCTTGTTCTCGACTGCTGCACGGATGCCGGGGATGAAGATATAATCGAGCTTCCTAAACGGCAACTCTCCTTCCTCGATCAGGAAAGGAAGCATACCCCAGTTGATAAGATTGCTTCTGTAGCGCTTTGTCGCATACTCATTTGCAATGTTAGCCCAACCGCCAAGCACTTTCTGGCATGAAGCAGCCTGCTCACGGGCGGAGCCGTCACCGGGCTTCACTGCGAAAATCGTAGAACCAAAGCCAACATTATCGCGGCATACATCAGGGAAATCCTTCTTGATCGTCTGCATGACGGAATGGATCTCAGGGAAAAGGTCGCAGAGCTTCTGTCCGTCTTCACGGGCCTTCTCGACCTTCTGGATCTCTTTCGCATAGCCTACATATTCAGGATCCTTACGGCTTAATGTAAACTCGGCAAGGCCCAAAGGATTGGAACGGTATGAAGATGTCTCACCTGAAGGGATCAATTCGTCTGTCGTCGTAACGGGATCGTGGATCTCAGATACGCAACGGAGCACAAGATTATCAGTAAGGGCTACCATTGAAGGCCAATCCTTGATGTTAGGACCGAAATGGATCTCCTGAGAAGGATCAGCGACACCCTTGGAATCAAAGACGCGGTTAGCATAGATCTTTGAATCGAAGAAATATGTATACTTGCCGATCTCCCCGTCAAACTCAGTAGCCGCAGTGAGTTCACCCTTATTGGCTGCCGTAGCAGCGATGGATCTTGCATCCATAAGTGCAACTGATGAGATCTGGCCATTCTGCAGCTTGGAGCCTTCACGGTTCGGGAAGTTCCTCGTTGAATGACGTATACTGAACGCATTATTGGCCGGAGTATCACCTGCACCAAAGCAAGGTCCGCAGAATGCAGTCTTAATGATCGCTCCTGTCTCCATGATAGTCGCCGCACATCCGTTTCTGACAAGTTCCATATAGATAGGCATAGAAGCAGGATAAACACTTAATGTAAACTCGTCACTTCCGATGTACTTACCCTTGAGAATGTCAGCTGCTGCACAGATATTCTCAAATCCGCCGCCGGCACAACCTGCGATGATCCCCTGATCAACCATGAACTTGCCGTTCCTTACCTTGCTCTTCAGAGAATACTCGACAGCACCGCCGAGAGATACGGCAGCACGCTTCTCAACATCATTTAAGATATCGCCCAGATTTGCCTTGAGCTCTTCGATCGTGTATGTGTTCGAAGGATGGAAAGGCATTGCGATCATAGGCTTGATCGTTGACAGATCGATCTCGATAACACCGTCATAGTAAGCAACTTCACCGGGATTAAGCTCCTTGTAATCCTCACTTCTGCCGTGAATATCATAGAAATTCCTGACCTCATCGTCTGTCTGCCAGATAGATGACAGACATGTTGTCTCAGTTGTCATAACGTCAACGCCGATCCTGAAATCAGTAGTCAGGTTCTTAACGCCGGGGCCTACGAACTCCATTACCTTGTTCTTTACATATCCGTTCGCGAAAACAGCGCCGATGATCGCAAGTGCTACGTCCTGAGGACCAACGCCCTTAACAGGAGCGCCTGTCAGATAGATGGCAACAACACCGGGCATGTTGATGTCATACGTCTGACCAAGGAGCTGCTTAACGAGCTCAGGCCCGCCTTCACCCATAGCCATCGTTCCGAGAGCACCATAACGTGTGTGTGAATCAGAACCCAAGATCATCTTGCCGCCGCCTGCGAGCATTTCGCGTGCAAACTGGTGGATAACTGCCTGATGAGGCGGAACATATACGCCGCCGTACTTCTTGGCACATGTAAGGCCAAACATATGGTCATCCTCGTTGATGGTGCCGCCTACCGCACAAAGTGAATTATGACAGTTCGTAAGAACATAGGGAACCGGGAACTTTGTAAGGCCGGAAGCTCTTGCCGTCTGGATAATACCTACGAAAGTAATATCATGTGATGTGAGCTTGTCGAACTTGATCTTAAGCTTCTCCATGTTGCCTGAAGTATTGTGATCCCTCAGAATACCGTAAGCGATAGTCTCCTTCCTGGCATCTTCTTTCGAAATGGTCTTCCCTGTCTTGGCAGCGATCGCAGCGCCGGCCTCGTGGTTGTCAGGAATAATCTCCGTGCCTCTGATAAGATAAGCACCTGAATCAAGTAAATTTATCATTATTACCCTCCCGGTATTGTTTTATATCTTCATTTTCAGAATATATATATTATAAGAAAAAGAGAAAAGTTGCAATCGGAGAGTTGAAAGTCGTGTCCTGGTGGAGTAGTTTTCCCGGAAGCTGTGCAGTTACCATTGAACGAGGAGATTACATATTTTTGTACATGTAAGTGCCCCAACATGTACATTTACATGTAATTTACATGAATCTGTACATGTAGAGCGTCTAAGATGTACGTTTACATGTAATAGCAAAACTGGGGGCAACTCCCGTCGCCCCCAGTTATCAGTTTATTTAAGGATTCTTGCATACACCGGTCGATGTAAACTTGTAAGTTTTCTTTCCGATCTTAAGAGATTTCCCCTTCACCATCTTTGCGTTAGAGCCGAAATAGTACCATTTACCAGACTTCTTGACCCATTTCTTGGTGTAGGCCTTCCCTGTTGATTTCAGATAGTAAGTGTTACCCTTGGAATCTTTCTTCCACCCGGACTTCTGCATGACGCCTTTGGCATCAAAGAGATAATAGTAACCACTTATCTTCTTTGCTACACCAGCTACTGCTGCACCATTTTTTCCTGGATCAAAGTAATACTTCTTCTTACTTATTGTCTTCCAACCTGTTATTACAACACCAGTATCTTTGTTGAAATAGTGTCTCTTACCATCGATCGTCTTCCAGCCGGTAGCCATTACTCCTGTCGTTGGATCAAAGTAATAAAGCTTCTTGGAAAGGGTCTTCCACCCTGTAACCATAACACCAGTGGTCTTGCTAAAGTAATACTTTTTACCATCGATTGTTTGACGACCGGTTAGCTTAACATTATTGATGTAATAATACTTCTTTCCATCAGAATCTGTTATCCAACCAGTCTTGATCTGCTCTTTTATATTGAAATAAACAGTAATGCTACCCGTATAGTTATTAATTCCTGTAACAATAACCGCTGCTTTGCCAATTTCAATATTATTACTGTATTCGACCTCATAATCCTTATTCAATGCAAGCAAGGTTTTGCCATCAGTAATAACTATATCCGGTGTTATGGCTGAACCTGTATACAGTTGATCTTCAATCAAAGATATATCGGCCTCTTCAATACTCTTGGCTTTTATCTTAAAAGTCTTTGATGCAGATCCATAATATAACACGTCCATTTGAACCGTAACACTAGCAGTACCAACATTTTTGTTGTTAGTAAACTCATAAGTATAGTATTCAGAAGAAAATACATTATCTCCCTGCCTAACAGTTATTGCGGGTTCTATTTTGCTTCCAGTAAACGTTTGATCATCTATGTCATCAATTGTGATTGTGACGGCTTTTCTGTTGATAACAAGTGATGTAGAACTGACGCCGGTATAATTACCAATACCAAACACATAGATCGAACCAATTCCAGGATCAACATTATTCTTGTACTCGCAGTAATAATCTGTTCCATATACAAGAGACTTACCATCAACCTTTACAGTAGGAACCGGTTCAAATGGCTCACCTGAATATTCAAATTCACCAACGGGAAGTATCATATCATTACTGATCAATCTTGGAAGAACTTTAAAAGAGGTCTTTTGTTCTCCCTTAAAATTGCCAATACCAGTTACTGTAACAGTTGCGTCACCTAGTTCAGTATTGTCTTTATAACTTACTGTATAGTCGGTTCCTTCCTTCAATGTTAAATTATCAGTTTTAACAGTAATTATAGGTTCGATTGGTTTCCCTGTATACTCTTGATTTGATATCTTTGCGACCGTCCAATCTGAACAAGGAACGATACTGAAATAAACCGTCTGTGTTCCTGTATAGTTTCCAATTCCTGTGAACATAACCGTTGCTACACCAACGTTTTTATTGCTTGAAAACTCGGCAATATAGTCAGTTCCTTCTGATAATGCAAACAATCCATCTGTGATAGTAACATTTGGTGATATAGCACCACCCGTATATGGCTGATCTTCTATTTCCGGAATACCAACAAAGCTAAATGGTTTTGCTGTAATCGCAAAGGTAGTCGTAGCCCTTCCTATGTAATTACCTTTTGCATCAACAACTACAGTTGCAACACCAACATTCTTGTTACTAAAGAAAACAACGCTATAGTCCCTGCCTTCAACCAAAGTTTTTGAACCGATCTTAACAACTATATCAGGCTCAATTGAATAACCTGAATACATTTGAGAATCAATCACTTCAATTTCAAGTTCAACTCTTGCTGCGGTAATCTTAAAACTAGTAGTCTTTACACCGGTATAGTTTCCTATTCCTGTAATCGTAATCGTAGCAGTTCCAACATTTGTATTATTCGTGTAGCCAACAATATAGTCTGTTCCGAGAGCTAATTCTCTAGACCCAACTACAACAGTAACATTAGGTGAAATTGCTGCTCCACAATATGTTTGGTTTGCTATTGAAGAAACAGAAGCGGAAGTAATTGATTTCCCAACGATATTAAAACTAGCACTTCCTGTGCCGGAATAATTACCTATTCCTTCAACCAAAACACCTGCTGTTCCAACAGTTTTATTATCTGAAAATGACACAACATAATCGACATCTTGAGCGAGTATTCTATCTCCGACTGAAACAACAACTTCCGGCTTAATAGAATTACCGCTATATGTTTGATCAGGAATGCTACGAATAGACATAGCACCTCCATTTCTGGATATTGTGAAAGTAAATTCTTTAGTTCCAGTATAATTACCTTGCCCTATAACATATGCTGATACTTCACCCGCGTCGATATCATTTCCAGAGCATCCAATTGTATAATCTGTTCCATAGATTAATTCTATTTCGTTATATAAGACTTTCACAACTGGCAAAATCGTTTTTCCAGTGTATACAGTAGGCTCTATCGAAGAAATCTCTGTTTTGCTAACAGGCACTTTTGAAATGTAAAACTGAGTGGTTTTCTGACCAGAATAGTTATTAATTCCTTTTATGGTTACAGTAGCATATGTACTAGAATTCTTGTTATCAGTGTAAGAAACAGTATAGTCTTTATCATTAACCAATTCATTTTGACCGTCAAACACTTCAACATCTGGTTCGATTTCAGCACCAGTGTAATACTGTGTAGGGATTTCAGAAATGGTTACTGAACTGATAGACTTTGGTTTAATCGAAAAATCGACCTTTCTTTCGCCAGTGTAGCAAAATCTTCCCTTGATTATTACTGATGCAGTTCCAGCAAATATATTGTTCTCATAAGCAACAGAATAATCTTCATTAAGTTTTAGTGTTTTGTTGCCATCGATTACAGTTACTGACGGTTCCTTTGCCTCGCCATCATATATCACATCATCAATGGGGTTTACTGTAACATCTGCAACAGGTTTTGGAACAATTCGAAAGCTCGTTGAAATAGTTCCGGTATAGTTGCCTTTGCCTTCAATGGTAACAGTATTAGTGCCCGGGCTGATCCTATTAGAATATGACGCCGTATAGTCTTGGGCTAATACTAATACTCTTTCACCATCCATGATTTCAAGTGAAGGCTTAATAAGCTTTCCAGTGTATGTTTGATTAGAAATAGGGTTAACAACACATTCTTCAATCGATTTGCTGTTTATAATAAAGTAACTTGACTTAGTGCCTGTATAATTACCTTTCCCTGTTACTGTAACAGTTGCTACACCCGCGTTAATATTTTTAATATAGGATACTGTGTAATCAGTTCCATTAACAAGGCCAACAACAGTAACGTTAGGGGTCTTTTCTTCTCCAGAATATACCTGATCTTGTATTGCTGAAATTGTTCGATTTGATATATCAGCAGGAACAGATTGGTAATAAAACGTTTTCTTTCCAATATAAGTACCTTTGCCTTCAATAATACCAGTTACTTTACCAACTTTTTCATTATTAACATAAGAAATACTGTAACTCCCACCTTCTGTGAGGGTGGTAAAAGTACCATTAGTTCGTTCTCGTTGTACAGTTATAACTGGTAAAGATTGATATTCATAAGAATACCTACACGTTTCCCCATTTACCAGCTGATATCCAACTCCATCTTTATGTTCCCATATTGTGATTTGTGTTGACATAATTGGAATCACCGAGAGTTTTGTGCAACTCGAATGACTAACGCTAGTCAAATTGTCGCAATTATCAAGACATATTTCTTCAAGGTTGTAACAACCATCACAATCTAACTTTCTAGTGCTACTCCCATCTAATATAATTTTTCTTAAGTTTAAGCAGTTTTCACAAGTAACCGTTGATATTCCTTGAACATCAGACAAATCCAATTCGGCAAACATTGGACAGCCCGAACAATCAAGAGTAACGGAAGGAAGCAGTTCTATTCCAGTCAAATCAGCTATTTTGTCCCAATAAGGAAAGCTATACTTACCTTCACTGTTCTTTCTATTACTAATATTTATAATAATAAAATGTCCCAATTCATCATTGGTTAAAAAACCATTTTGATCTCTATCAATACTAGTTTGAGATAAATACCATCTAAAATAATAATCTGGGAAATTATCTTGAGATATAGCAACCCCATAATCATTAGCAGCACACTCAACTTTATCTGTATCTACAAACAACAAAAATGTGAAAACTGCAACAAATACAACTAATAACAACTTAACATTTTTCATTTCATTAAACTCCTTTCTGACAGCATTTATGAGATCTGTATAACCATAAATAGTAGTCGAGTTCAGCTGGTCCTAAATTGAGTTCACATGACAACGAGTGTATCTTATTGTAAGCATCTCTGAACGGTACAACTTTAGTATTAAAACACCCTAGTGCGTTCGGCCCATTACCAAGCATCTTACAAATATGCCTGTCAGGTTTGGGGATGTCATATCCAACGTTTCTCAAGTATTCACAAGCTAAAACAGGACCAATTTGTTTCAATTTATGAGAGCTATTACTATCTGATAAATCGAAGATCAGATTGTAAATACCTTCATCCTTAATAAAACCATCAATGTATTTATCCACAGATCCATGTTCTAGTTGAATATTCTTCAACAACGAGATATTGTCTGACAAAACAGACAGCTGGTCTTTGATTGAAAGATTACCATATTTCTTTTCACGCAGTTTTTTTACAAGATCTTTACTGTCTGCTTTAACTAAATAATCAGGATCAAATGAATTGAAAACTGTTTCAATATAATAATACCTTCCTGTAGAACAATCCAGATCTTCAATCATGCGACACCAGCGCGAATTTGAAGATAACATCGCGTATACAATGCCTCTAATATGATCAGAAATATCAAACTCAATGCCGTTTTTACGATTCAGAATTTGATGATAGATCAATGTGCTTTGCCACTGTTCAATTTCGGAACAATTATCATGAAATCTTTTTATTTCTTTTATTTGCAAAGATAAATCTTTATTCATCTCACCTCTCCTCGTTAATAACATGTATTAATCAGCTTCTTCACAAGAAGCTGATTACCTGATAACCGTAGGATATCAGCGCTTTTTACAGATCATTAACACTTTGGAAATCACCAGTTAAAAACCAAAGAAAATATACAAACATTAGTTCTATTATATGCTATAATAACAACGGTACAGTCTGCTTAATGGGCGGTTGCCTTCTGAGTACTTTTACATCCGGATATCGGAGAGTATTCAAGGAAAGGAGGGCTGCGGAAGTGACAGATTATGAGATATTATCTCTGGTAATTGCCATCATCAGCTTGCTGGTCGGTGGTGTCCTTGCCCTGTTACTGAAACTATTTGCTTATCTGGATTCCAGATATAGGCGCAAATGAAAACCTCACCCAAGACTAGCACTCTATGGGTGAGGCATTACAACTCACTCAGAAGGTGACCGTCTTTGCAGACTGTACCTTTCTGATGTTATTCTAATCATCTGGCTCCCTTATGTCAATCTTCTCCTCATCAGCTCATAACCTATAACAGAAGCTGCTGAAGCCGCATTGAGAGACTCTGCTTTGCCGGGCATCGGGATCTTTACTTTCGATGTGCAGCGTGATGATGCAAACTCTGACAGCCCCTTGCCTTCGTTGCCGATGAAGAACGCCACTGGGAACTTGATATCAGATCCAAAAAGGTCATCTCCATGAAGATGCATGGCGATGGACGTTATCCCATTATCAGCGAGTTTACCGAACAGCAGTTCCTCATCATCGAACATAACGACCGGGATATGCCAGGCAGAGCCCATGGAAGCTCTAAGAGCCTTATCGCCGAACGGGTCGCAGGAGCCTTTCGTGAGGATCACGGCGCTCATGTCGAACGCATCGGCCATACGGATTATAGTTCCAACATTGCCGGGATCCTGCACATTCTCGAGGACACAGATCACGTCGTTACCACGGAGCGGCAGGTCATTTAGTAACTGAGGGCATTCGCAGATCATCGCGATCCCCTGGGAATTCACGGTCTGGGATATCTTATCAAAGAGCTTATCATCAAGAACATAGACCGAAGCATCATCGATACCGTATTCAGAGGCGATCGATCTTCCCTCTTCCACCTTGCGTTCAGACAATATAAGACTGTCACATCTGCCGCCGCTTAGAAGACAGTCAGTTACGATCCTAAGGCCCTCGATATACACTAGCTCAGGACATTTCTTCCTGTCCTGAACCTTCCTTATCTTCTTGAGGAATTGGTTGTCCGAACTCCTGATGATATCTCTCATATCAGTTCAGGCTCTCATTACACTTCAACGTCTTTACGAAAGTCTCGAACTCATCCATATCCCTGGCATCCGGCCTCGAGTCAGTGACCATACCTACAAGGAGCTCATAGCCCCAGGATATGTAAGATATCTTTGCGTTCTTACGGTGATCTCCAAAGCCTTCGTTGCTTCCGTCTGCTGCATCAGAAGTGAGCACATTTGTATCATCATCTGTAACCTGATTCTCTTTAACATCATTGAGCAGGCCGATGATACCGCTGTTATTGATAAATCTGTTAACGCCGCCGATCGCTCCGGGAATGGCAGTGATCGCACCGAGTCCGAGCATCCTGGCTCCAGCCCTTGCCACGTTTCCGACAAAACCTGCAGAGGCATTAGTTACCTGCGTTATCTTGCCTGTTACATCCCTTACCTGCTCAAGACCGTCTGCAAGATCAGCAGCCGTTGACAAAGTCATTGAGATCTCATCGCCCTTGATGATCGTTCCCAAAGTCAGGTATTTGTAGGACTCACCGACGCGGTAAGTGTATATCTTCACAAGCCCGTCAAAGAAGAAATCGTCAAGAGAGAATCGCGTTCCGTGGTTCTCGTTCATAGCCTTATTAAGGTCCAGGACTGAAGCATTCATGAACACTGTCCTGACGCTGTCAGCATCCTCGAAAGGAAAATCAGACGTCCTCTCAACACTTATCCTTCCTGCAGCTCCTGTTATCTGCTCCGCAGTCTTATCAAGGAACTTGGAAGAATCCATGAAATTACGCCTCTTGGCATTGAGTTTCTTTGCAAAACCGCCTTTGGCATCGTTATAGATACCGGACTTGATCTGGCAATACATGGACCCGCTCTCATAGAACATAGTCCTTCCGCCGGGGCAGGCCATGTCGATCCTGAGCTTCCGGGGAGTTACCTTATCGGAACTGTCATTGATATATGATACGTTTGTCGTCGCACCGCGGGGCAGTATGGCAGAACCTATTACCTTGCCCCTGTCATCCGTGATATCAACTGTGCCGTCCGCATTACGTCCGGTTCTTAAGTTCTCGTTTCCAAGTGCAGTGATATCAACGCCGCAGCACGGGCAGTTGCCGTACTGGATATCAGCCTGGGTAATTGCATAAGCACATGACGGACAAAACAGACCCTTCAGTTCCATATTCCAATCTCCAATCAGTTATTCTACAACCTTAACATACTCGATTACAGGCATAACATCGGGATTCTCGATAAAGCCCATGCTGCCCTGACCGGGACAAAGCGCACAGATCTTATCAACTACATCCATGCCTTCAGTAACATAACCG
>Ga0247608_10002023_pt1 | contig 26588 bp, 19 predicted proteins | sample 176DNAGHGlowgp2_FD_193490 | JGI IMG/M metagenome (GOLD analysis project Ga0247608, IMG submission 193490) | Sheep rumen microbial communities from Palmerston North, Manawatu-Wanganui, New Zealand - 1766 DNA GHGlow gp2 | ecosystem: Host-associated > Mammals > Digestive system > Stomach > Rumen ... | reverse complement strand
GGAAGGAGCCAAGAAAGGACGTGGTGGTAAGGTTTCATCCATCTACGTCTATATCTATACCAGAGACTTTCCAAAAGTGGGCAAAGAATCGCCTTGGACGAAGGGTGAAGAACCGCTTTGCCCTTATAAATTGGTGGCAGAAACCGAGGAAGAGCACCTGACAACACAACAGAAAGTGAAGAATAGCCCTTGGCTCAGTATGCCGAAAGACAATCAGGAAACAGCCGTTGAAGCCTTGCTGCGTCGATATATGAATGATGAAGAGGTCTGGTACTACATGCGCCAGATACGTCAGAAGGCTCAGAACCTGTACGAAAGCTACGTGCAGGTGATGGAGGTCATCAAGGAGAAGGAAGGTCAGCCCAAGTTCCAGCGGGCAACACCTACCTACAAGCACAACAACATCGTTGACTACGCCCTGAAGGTGAATCTGAAGAACTACTTCGGATGGTCATTGGAACCGATGGGGAAGGGGCAGAAGGAGCCAGTGGAAAAGGATTTGTTTGAGTAATGGAAGCAGCAATGAAAACAAACGAAATAGTCTTTTGCCGTCAGTTGGCGGCATGTAAAAGTAGCCAAACTCGGTGTGGAAAGGACACTCGAAACCCCAAATTTGGAAAGTTTAACAGTCCGATTTCAGCCCAAAGACACGATTTTTCCAAAAGGGGAAATGTTAAAATGGGGCGCTCAACGATGCTGAATGAGGGTTGCCGATATGCGATGCTCATCCTTGATTGCATGAACTGTCAGTTCACCAGCAGTTCACAGGACGGATTCTAAATAACGAAAAAGGAGTTGCGATTTCTCGTAACTCCTTGATTTTCAATGTTTTGTGTGGCGCTTCAGGATGGGCTTGAACCAACGACCCCCTGATTAACAGTCAGGTGCTCTAACCAACTGAGCTACTGAAGCAGGTATTGCTGTTAAGCGGGTGCAAAGGTAGGGGAATTTTTTGAAACTTGCAAATTTTTTTGGAAAAAATTTCATGAAAACACTGTTTTTTTGTAATTTTGCAGGCATAATATAAATAATTTAGGTATGATGAAACGTATAATCCTATCGATAGCGGCTTTGTTAATGGTAAGCATTACGACTAACGGACAGTCGGGAAAGAACCACAACATGGAGGTGGCCAAGAACCTGGAGATTTTCAATGCCCTGTACAAGAATCTGGACATGATGTATGTAGACACACTGGATGCCAACAAGGTGGTGACTGCGGGTATTGATGCCTTGCTACGTTCGCTGGATCGTTATACGGAGTACTATCCGGAGGAACGTCAGAAGGAGTTGAAGACCATGCTGACAGGTAAGTATGCAGGCATAGGAGCGCTGATACGCTATCACCAGAAGCGGAAGTGTGTGGTTATTGACGAGCCTTATGAGGGTATGCCTTCAGCTTTGGTGGGACTGAAGAAGGGTGATGTCATTTTACAGATTGACGATTCGTTGATGACGGATAAAAACACGGCCTTTGTGAGTAGTCATCTGCGTGGTGAGCCTGGTACGAGTTTTGTGCTAAAAGTTCTGCGTCCGTCTACAGGCAAGGAGATGAAGTTTAAGATAACGCGACAGAGCATCAAGATGCCTGAGATTACGTGGTATGGTCTGCTGGACACTCCTTCATCGTCGGGTTTGTCGTCAGGAAAGACGGGCTACATCAGCTTGAACACGTTTACGGGTGAGCCTGCGAAGGCTATGCGTCTTGCGTATATTGACTTGAAGAAGCAGGGAGCTGAGAAGCTGATTCTGGATCTTCGTGGCAATGGCGGTGGGTCGCTGTCAGAGTGTGTTGACATTCTGAGCATGTGGCTACCCAAGGGTAAAAAGATTGTAGAAACGAAGGGTAAGTTGAAGCGTGCCAACTCGGAGTATAAGACACGTCTGGAGCCTATTGACACGGTGATGCCTATTGTGGTGCTGGTGAATCAGGAGACAGCTTCAGCCTCAGAGATAACCAGTGGTGCCCTACAGGATTTGAGGCGTGGAATAATAATCGGTACGCGCACGTATGGGAAAGGACTTGTTCAGGTTCCTAATGTCGACCTGCCTTACAATGCTAATTTGAAGCTGACCACATCGAGGTACTATCTGCCTTCAGGTCGTGGCATCACGATGGAGGAGGGTATTAAGCCTGACGTGGAGGTGAAGCCCGACACATTGGCCAACATCTCTATTTACTTGGATCGTTTGGACTCTACAGAGGTGATGTTCGACTATGTGGTGGATTATATTGGACGGCACGCGACGATAGCCGATGCCAAAGCTTTCCATCTGACCGATGCTGACTACGAGGACTTCAAACAGCGTGTGGTGAAAGCAGGCTTTACGTACGACCAGCTGAGCAAGAAGCAGTTTGGTGAACTTGAGAAAGCCATGAGGTTTGAAGGCTACTTAGACGATGCTAAAGCTGAAATGGAGGCACTGAAAGCGAAGATAGACCATCACGATCTGGGCAGCGACCTGGACCGTAATCGCCAAGAGATTCAACAGTTACTTGAACAGGACATAGTGGGTGCCTACTACTATCAGGGCGGTCAGTTGCTGGTGGGTTTGCGTAATGATAAGACGTTGCTGGAGGCTGAACGCATACTGAATACTGAGGGCGAGTATGAACGCATACTGCACCCTCAGCCGTCTACAGCATCTGTCCCGAAAGAGTAGTTTTTCCCTTCCTTATTTCATCAGCAGTGCTGCAAGCTCCCGCATGCCTTCAGAAGCCCCCTTCTGTATCTGGGTGATGTGGCGGCTGCCTGCGCTGACGGGGTTGGGGTCTATGAGATAGACGGGTACGTCGGGGCGCACATAGTGGATGAGTCCGGCGGCAGGATAGACGGCCAGCGACGTACCGATAATGATGAAGATGTCGGCCTGCTGACACTCTTCGGCAGCAACGGTAATGTTGGGTACGGCCTCGCCAAAGAACACGATGTAGGGGCGCAGTAACGAGCCGTCGCCAGCCTTCGTGCCTGGTGTTATCTCGCAGTTGTCGGGAGTCAGCGTCTGTATGTATCGGGTGTCGTCGACATCACGACTTGAGCACACCTTCATCAGTTCGCCATGCAGGTGGATGACATTGGTCGATCCCGCTTGTTCGTGAAGGTTGTCAACATTCTGTGTAACCACTGTTACATTGTACTTTTCCTCCAATGCTGCCACCAAGCGGTGTCCCTCATTGGGTTTCACTCCCCAGCATTTACGTCGCAGCATGTTGTAGAAGTTTGTTACTAAAGTGGGGTCGTTGAGCCATCCTTCATGAGTGGCCACCTGCTGAACAGGATATTCCTCCCACAGTCCATCGGCATCGCGGAAAGTTTTCAGTCCGCTCTCCACTGACATGCCGGCACCGGTTAAAACTACTATCTTTTTCATACGCAAAGTATTAAGAATGCACAAAATTAGCATTTTTTTTTGAAATATCGCACGTAAATCGCAGATTATTTGTAACTTTGCGCCCGATTTTCATATAGGAAGCATAATAAATAAGGTAAAAAAATAAATATCGGATGGATAAAGTAAGTTATGCATTGGGTATCGGCATTGGTCAGCAATTGGCTAACATGGGTGGTCATGAGCTGAATATTGACGATTTTGCCCATGCCGTGAAGGATGTCCTGACGGGCAGCGAGCTGAAAGTGAAGAGTAGTGAGGCCCAGCGCATTGTTCAGGAATACTTTGCTAAGCAGGAGGAGAAGATTAACAAGCAGCGTGCCGAGCAGGGCAAGCAGCACAAGGAGGCCGGCGAGAAGTATCTGGCTGAGAATGGCAAGAAGGATGGTGTCATCACGTTGCCCAGTGGTCTTCAGTACCAAGTACTGAAGGAGGGTAACGGCAAAAGGCCCACTGCCAAGGACTCTGTGAAGTGCCACTATGAGGGTTTCCTCATTGATGGCACAATCTTTGACTCTAGCGTACAGCGTGGCGAGCCAGCCGTTTTTGGACTTCAGCAGGTAATAGCAGGATGGACCGAAGGTCTGCAGCTCATGCAGGAAGGTGCCAAGTACCGTTTCTTCATCCCTTACCGTCTGGCTTACGGCGAGGGTGGTGCCGGTGGCATGATTCCTCCCTTTGCTACTTTGATTTTCGATGTAGAACTCATTGAGGTGATGTAAGAAAACAAACAAGATAAGTATTTAACTTTAAAAGTATTAACACAAAAAATGAAAAAGTTTACTTTTGCTGCTGTTGCAGCAGTTGCTGCCGTCATGATGTATTCATCGTGCGACAATGGAACTCCGAAGGCTAACCTGAAGAGTGATGTGGATACCGTCAGCTATGCTATCGGTATGGCTCAGACTCAGGGTCTGAAGGACTATCTCGTAGGTCGCTTAGGTGTTGACACTACTTACATGGACGATTTCATCAAGGGTCTGAACGAGGGTGCCAATGCTGGCGATGACAAGAAGCGTGCTGCATATTATGCCGGCATTCAGATTGGTCAGCAGATCAGCAACCAGATGGTGAAGGGTATCAATCATGAGCTGTTCGGTGAAGACTCTACAAAGACCATCTCACTGAAGAACTTTATGGCAGGTTTCGTGGCCGGTACTACAGGCAAAGGTGGCCTGATGACCGTTGATTCTGCTTCTCAGGTTGCTCAGGATATGATTCGTACCATCAAGGCAAAGAACATGGAGGTGGAGTTTGGTGCCAACAAGAAGGCTGGTGAGGACTTCCTCAAGGAGAATGCCAAGAAGGAGGGCGTGAAGACTCTTCCCAGCGGTCTCCAGTACAAGGTCATCAAGGAAGGTAAGGGCGTGCTGCCCACCGACACCTCGCTCGTGAAGGTCAACTATGAGGGTAAGACCCTTGACGGTACCGTGTTTGACAGCTCTTACGAGCGTGGCAAGCCTGCAGATTTCCGTGCCAACCAGGTGATTAAGGGTTGGACAGAGGCTCTTGTCCACATGCCTGTCGGTTCTGTCTGGGAGGTTTACATTCCCCAGGAGCTTGCCTATGGTGAGCGCCAGCAGGGTGAGAAGATTAAGCCTTTCTCTATGCTGATTTTCAAGATTGAGCTGCTTGAAGCTGACGGCAAAAAATAAAATCATCAATGCAAGAGACAAGACAAAACAAAATAGCGCGTCTGCTTCAGAAGGAACTCAGTCAAATCTTTCAGGAGCAGACGCGCTCCTTACATGGAGTGATGGTCAGTGTTACGCGCGTGAAGATCAGTCCTGACCTTAGCGTGTGTACGGCCTATTTGAGCATCTTCCCTTCGGAACGCGGTGAGGAAATGCTTCAGAACATCAACAAGAACGAAAAGCAGGTTCGTTACGAACTGGGTACCCGCGTGCGCTATCAGCTACGCATCATTCCCGAGTTGCGCTTCTTCATTGACGACTCGCTGGATTACCTTGAGCGTATTGACGAACTGCTGAATAAGTGATCAGCGGAAAGCAAAGCATTTTGCTCCCGTTTGAATGAATTCCCTCCCGCTTGAATGAATTTCCCTTTTTACATAGCCCGGCGTTACCTCTTTTCTAAGAAGTCTACCCACGCCATCAACGTCATCAGTGCCATCTCAGTCATTGGGGTGGCCGTGGCATCGATGGCCTTAGTGGTGACGCTTAGCGTGTTCAACGGGTTCCACGACATGGTGGCTTCGCTGTTCACCCAGATGGACCCCCAGCTTAAGGTGACGCCTGTCAAGGGAAAAACCGTTCCTGCCGACGACCCTGTGCTGACTAAAATCCGACAGCTGCCGCAAGTAGAAGTGGCCACCGAGTGCCTGGAAGACCAGGCGCTGGCCGTCTATCGTGACCGTCAGCTGATGGTCAAAGTGAAGGGCGTGGAAGACAATTTTGACCAGTTGACGCACATCCGCGAAATTTTGGAGGGTGACGGACAGTTTGAATTGCATGCTGCCGACATGAACTATGGCATTCCCGGGCTGGGTGTCGCCTACCTGTTAGGCATGGGCTATACCTACGAAGAACCGCTGCGCATCTATGCTCCACGCCGTGAAGGACAGCTCGATATGGCCAATCCGATGGATGGCTTTGTTGAGGATGAACTCTTCTCGCCCGGTGTCGTCTTCTCCATGAAGCAAGGTAAGTACGACAAGAACTACGTGCTGACGTCCATTCACTTTACGCGCCATCTGTTCAACCAGGAGGGCATGCTCTCATCGCTGGAACTGCGTCTGAAGCCCGGCAGCGATTTTGAAGCTGTGAAGAGCCAGATGCAGCAGCTCTCCGGAGGGCGCTTCTATGTCCGTGACCGCTTTGAGCAACAGGACGATACGTTCCGTATCATGAAGATTGAGAAGCTCATTGCCTACATCTTCCTGACGTTCATCCTGATGATAGCCTGCTTCAATATCATCGGTTCGCTGTCCATGCTGATTATCGACAAGAAAGCCGACGTAGTGACCCTGCGTAATCTGGGAGCCACAGATGGGCAGATTGGACGTATCTTCCTCTTCGAGGGGCGTATGATATCGGTCATTGGAGCCGTGTTAGGCATCGCCGTCGGCTTGCTGCTCTGCTGGATACAGCAGCATTATGGTGTGGTGCGCTTAGGCAGTACGGAAGGTTCGTTCATTGTCGATGCCTATCCCGTCAGCGTCCATCCGTGGGATGTCGTCATCGTCTTCGTCACAGTCATTGTGGTTGGTTTCCTGTCTGTGTGGTATCCGGTGCGTTACTTCTCGCGCCGTCTTTTGAACTGACCCGAGGTCGGAGTGAAAGGTTTTGACATGTCTGCGTGGCAAAAACAGCCGACATGTATGTTTTTTTTAATACTTTAACTCAAAATCCGTCACGCTAAAGCTAATAATTGTGAATTGTGAGTTGCGAATTAGGTTTTTCTTCGTAACTTTGCAGTCGATTTCACGACAATAGGTATTTTAATATAAATCAAAGTATTATGGCAAAGTTAGATTTGACACAGTATGGCATCACCGGCAGTAAGGTGATTGCCCACAATCCGTCGTATGAGTACCTCTTCGAGGAGGAGACAAAGGCAGGGCTGACTGGTTACGACAAAGGCGTAAACACTGAGCTCAATGCTGTGAACGTCATGACCGGCATCTACACCGGACGTTCGCCTAAGGACAAGTACATCGTCTGCGACGAGCAGTCGAAGGACAAGGTATGGTGGACTACTGAGGAATACAAGAACGACAACCACCCCATGAGCGAGGAGGTTTGGGCCAAGGTGAAGGAGATCGCCATCAAGGAGCTCTGTAACAAGGAGCTGTACGTGGTCGACGCCTTCTGCGGAGCCAATGAGGCTACCCGTCTGGCCGTCCGCTTCATCGTTGAGGTGGCTTGGCAGGCTCACTTTGTGAAGAACATGTTCATCCAGCCCACCGCTGAGGAGCTGGAGAAGTTCGAGCCCAACTTCGTCATTTACAACGCTTCGAAGGCCAAGGTAGAGAACTACAAGGAGCTGGGTCTGAACTCTGAGACCTGCGTAGCCTTCAACACTACTTCTCGTGAGCAGTGCATCATCAACACCTGGTACGGTGGTGAGATGAAGAAGGGTATGTTCTCTATGCAGAACTACTACCTGCCCCTGCAGGGCATAGCTTCTATGCACTGCTCGGCCAACACTGATATGGAGGGAAAGAACACCGCTATCTTCTTCGGTCTGTCCGGTACCGGTAAGACCACGCTGTCTACCGACCCGAAGCGTCTGCTTATCGGTGACGACGAGCACGGCTGGGACGACGAAGGCGTATTCAACCTCGAAGGTGGTTGCTATGCCAAGGTGATCAACCTCGACAAGGAGAGCGAGCCCGACATCTACAACGCCATCCGTCGCGATGCCCTGTTGGAGAACGTCACCGTTGACGCTAACGGCAAGATTGACTTCGCCGACAAGAGCGTTACCGAGAACACACGCGTAAGCTACCCCATCGAGCACATCGAGAAGATTGCCAAGAAGGTGAACGGCAAGAGTGCCGGTCCCGAGGCCAAGAACGTCATCTTCCTGTCGGCCGATGCCTTCGGCGTGCTGCCTCCCGTCAGCATCCTGACACCCGAGCAGACCAAGTACTACTTCCTCTCTGGCTTCACCGCCAAACTGGCTGGTACAGAGCGTGGCATCACTGAGCCCACTCCCACCTTCTCGGCTTGCTTCGGTCAGGCATTCCTCGAGCTGCATCCTACCAAGTATGCAGAGGAACTCGTGAAGCGTATGGAGAAGAGCGGTGCCAAGGCATATCTCGTAAACACTGGTTGGAACGGTACCGGCAAGCGCATCTCTATCAAGGATACACGTGGCATCATCGACGCTATCCTGGGCGGTGCCATCCTGAAGGCTCCCACGAAGAAGATTCCTTACTTCGACTTCGAGGTGCCCACAGAGCTCGACGGTGTGGCATGGGGCATTCTGGATCCTCGCGACACCTATCAGAACCGTGCCGAGTGGGATGAGAAGGCTAAGGACCTGGCTGGCCGCTTCATCAAGAACTTCAAGAAGTACGAGGGCAACGAGGCTGGTAAGGCACTTGTCGCTGCTGGTCCTAAATTGTAATTTCGACAACTTTAGCGAACATCTTTTATAAACAAACGAGGATGCACCAACACCAAGATGCATCCTCGTTTCATATTTTTCAGCCATTCAATTTCCCCCACGGAGCCTGTTTTGCGCTCTGACGGAACATGTTTTACACGCCAACGGAGCCTGTTTTGCGTGTCAGCGGAGCCTCTATCGCAGAACGAGTGCTTATTCCGCCGCCGTCCAACCTCCGTTACCCTGCCAGACAGCCGTCAGCGCACCTCCAATGCATCTCCAATGCATCTCCAATGCATTTACATTTTCTCCAAAGAAAAGATTGCATTGAGTGCCAGTGTCATCAGCGTGGCTGATGTCAATGCCGACGGCAGCATTACGGCGCAGGATGCCTCGCTGATACTACAGTATGTGGCGGGGAAGGTAGACTGGTGAGAATAGAATGCACTACAATAAAAAGGCTGCGCATACTAACGGATGCACAGCCTTTTTATTGCGGAATGCAGTTGGCTGTAGCCACGAAGCACTATAGTCACGGCTGACTTTCCCCCTCCACATACTCCTCGAGGAACATGTGTTCACCGTCATAGACGGCATAGGTGAACTGGGTTATCCAGTCGCCCAGAATCATCAGGCGCGTGTGGCGTGCCAGCTTCATGTCCAGCTCGATGTGGCGGTGTCCGAAGATGAAGTAGTCGATGTTGGGATGCTGCTCGATGTACTTCTTGGCAAACAGTACTAAGTGCTCGCGGTCCTCACCCATATAGACGGGGTCGTCTTTCTCCTTGTGGCGGATGTAGCTGTGCTTGGCCCACGACAGTCCGAAACCGATGCCCCAGCGGGGGTGCAGCCCCGAGAAGAGCCACTGGCACAAGGGGCTGTGGAAGATGGCGCGTATCACCTTGAACGACTTGTTGGGGTCGCCCATACCGTCGCCGTGGGCCAGGAAGAACTCATGGCCATAGATTTCCGTGGTCTCTGCCTTCTTGTGCAGAATGACGCCGCACTCTTTCTCTAAGTACTCGTATGCCCAGATGTCATGGTTGCCTGTAAAGTAGTGCACCTCCACGCCCATGTCCGTCAGTTCCGACAGTTTTCCTAAGAAGCGTGTGAAGCCCTTAGGCACCACGTACTTGTACTCATACCAGAAGTCGAACATGTCACCCAGCAGGTAGATGGCAGCAGCCTTGTCCTTGATGGTGTCCAAAAAGCGCACCAGCCTGCGTTCCTGCATGCGCTGGTGGGGTATGGCCCATGAGCCCAGGTGGGCATCGGAAAGGAAATATACGTTCTTCATCGTTCAGTCAAATCCCAGTTCTACGCGTGCTTCCTCGCTCATCATGCTTTGGTCCCATGCGGGTTCGAACACCAGGTTGACGTTGGCACTCTTGATGCCCTCTACACTCTCCACCTTCGTTCGCACGTCTTCCAGGATGAAGTCGGCGGCAGGGCAGTTAGGAGCCGTGAATGTCATGTCCAGTTCCACCATGGCTCCTGCGGCCTTGTCTGTGTCAGTGCCCTCGTCGTCGTGCACGTCAATCTTGTAAATCATGCCGAGGTCGTAGATGTTGACGGGAATCTCTGGGTCGTAGACCGTCTTCAGCACGTCCACTATGCGCTCTTCCAGCATGGTTTTTTCTTCTTGTGTCATGATGTTTTTCTTCTTCGTGTTACACCGCAGGGATTAATTATCGGCTCTGCATTACCTTCTTTCCTTCCACGATGACGACACCCTTTGCCGATTTGTCAACACGGCGACCGCTGAGGTCGTAGCGCACGGCCTTGGCGTTCTGTCCGTCACTGATGTTGGTGATGCCCGTAGCGATGAGCTTCGGTGTGATGGTCAGTATCTTGGTCGTGGGATTGAAATCATAGCGTACGTCGTAGATGCCGGCCTGGCTGATGGTTGCAATGACATTGTCGCCGTCCAACGTGCCGTCAGCACCGTAGTTCTCGCCCCACGAGTGGTTAACCACCACCTTGCAGGCAATCTGTCCCTCCGGCAGTGTCAGGCTGGTCTTCTCGAAGAAGTAGTTGCCGGGATTGTTGTCGTCCGCCATCATGTCGTTGTCTGAGATGTCGGCACTCCATGCTTGTCCGAAGAGCATGGTGGTGGCCTCGTCGTCGTTCACCCACTCCTCGCCGTTATAGGTCTGGAAAGCTCCTGCCAGCGAGTAGGCTTTGTCAATCTGGGCGCTGCCCTGCTTCACTGACTCGGCACCGACGGCCTTTGTGGTGGGGTTGAAGGTGAAGGTGACGTTATAGACACCGTCTTCGGCAATTGATAACGTGGCGTTTTGTCCGTTGTTGCCGTATGCCTCGTCCCAGGAGTGGTTGGCACAAATCTTGTATTCTACCGTGCCGATGGGCAGCGTGGCATTCTTGATTTCCAGAAGGTAGGTGCCGTCGCTTTGCTTCTCCATGTCGTTGTTGGTATTCGTCGGGTCCCATTGGGTGCCAAACAGGCTCTCGGGTGTTCCTGCCACCGTCCAGCTCTTGTCGCCGATGACGGCTTCACCGGTCTTGGTGGCAGTCACTGACAGGTCCTTGACGGTGCTGTTGAACGAGAACGTCACCGTGTAGCGGCCTGTGGTCTCTACTGTAAACTGATAGTTCGTCGCTGGGTAGCTCTCATTCCACGAATGGTTCTTGACAACCTTGCATTCGTACGTGGTTCCCTTCTCCAATACGCAGTCTGTCTTGACCAGTTTGTACATATCGAAGTCTGGGTCGTTCTCCTTAATCATGTCGTTTTCGGTGGCTGACGTGTCCCACGACTTTCCGCTGCAGATAGCACTGCTTCCGGCGATGGTCCATGTGTCCTGAGCCATTACGCCCGTTGTTGTCAGTACAGACAACAGTAACAGAGTAAACATTTTCTTCATAGCTTTCATTGTTTTAAGTTGCTTATTGTAATTTACTGACAAAGATACGCATTAATATTGAAACGGCCAAAGAAATAGTCTCTTTTTTCGCTCGGAAATGAAAAGAAAAACTTGTTTTCCTTTTGCATTTCGCTCGCTTATTCGTACCTTTGAGACTTTGTCTCTTAAGTACTTTCGCTCGGAAATGAAAAGAAAAACTTGTTTTCCTTTTGCATTTCGCTCGCTTATTCGTACCTTTGCAAGCAAAACGAACTGAAAACTAAAACGAATTACTTTTATGAAGAACGGAAAGACATGTTTTGGCGTGATTATCGGTACACGCGCCTATTTTAATTCTGAGTTGGCCAAAGACGTACGTAAGCAACTGCTGAAGACGCTCGAAGAGGGCGGCTATGAGTACATTATCCTGCCCGAAGACGCCACGCCCACTGGAAGTTCGAGCATTGAGACCCGCGAGGACGGTCTGAAGGTCAGCAAGCAGTTCCGCGAGCACCGTGACGAGATTGACGGCATCATTGTATCGCTGCCAAATTTCGGTTTCGAGATAGGCATCATCAATGCCATCAGCGATGCCGACCTGAACGTCCCCGTGTTGGTACAGGCCTGCGACGACGATAACGACAAGGTGGACTTGGACAACCGCCGTGATGCGTTTTGTGGTAAAATCTCCGTTTGCAACAACCTCTATCAGTATGGCATTCCCTTTACGGACACCACGCTGCACACCTATTCTATATATGACCCGCTGCTCAAGAAGGACATTGACCGCTTTGCTGCCGTCTGCCGCGTGGTCAACGGACTGCGCCACTGCCGTTTAGGACAGATTGGCACACGTCCTTTGGGCTTCAACACCTGCCGAGCCAGCGAGAAACTGCTGCAGCGCTCGGGCATCACCGTCGTACCCGCCGACCTAAGCGAGATTTTGTTTGCCGCCCAGAAGATCAAGGATGACGACCCGAAGTTCATCGAGATGTGCAACCGCACCTGCAACTACGCCAAGGTGCCCGACAACTATAAGGACAAACTGGCCATTCAGGCCAAGTTCAGCGTGGCTGTCGAGAACTGGATTGAAGCCAACGACGTGCAGGCTGTAGCCATCCAGTGCTGGGACTCGTTAGAGCAGAACTATGGCTGTGCACCCTGCGTAACCATGTCCATGCTCTCAGACAAGCTCATTCCCGCCGCCTGCGAGACCGACCTGGCCGGTGCTGTATCAATGTATGCGTTGACGCTGGCATCGGGCAAGGCATCAGCCCTGTTAGACTGGAACAACAATTTTGCCGAAGACCGCAACAAGTGTGTCTGCACGCACTGCGGCAACTATGCCAAGTCATTCGTGGGCAACGACGACCTGAAGCTTGGACCGCTCGGCGTGCTGGGCCGTACGTTGGGCAAGGTGAAAACCTTCGGTGCCGTGTATGCCAAGGTCAGCGAAGGACCCTTCACCTTCTTCCGTATCTCTACCGACGACCCCAAGGGCTGCATCAAGGCCTATCTGGGAAAGGGGCAGATTACCAACGACCCTTACGGCATGGACGGCTGCATCGCCGTGACGCAGGTGGACAACCTGCAGCGGCTGATGAAGTACATCTGCAAGAATGGGTTCGAGCATCACGTGGCTATGTGCCGCACCGATGTCGTCGACATCCTCAACGAGGCCATCGATACCTACTTAGGCTGGAACCTCTATGTGCATGAGTAGCTCATCATGATACATGGGCAAAAGTCTGTGAAACACAGCGTAAGGCTTGTTTCACAGATTTTTTTGTACCTTTGCACACTGGCAACCGAGCCGGAACACGATATGGTGACGGGCAGCCGGAACAGGAAAAGCAGACTTTAAAAAACATAATAACGATGAAACAACTATTGACGACATTACTCATGCTGTGTGCCTTACAAGCGGATGCACAACAACAAGAGCAGACAACCGCCGGGCGGCTGCCGTATCAAAACCCGCAACTTTCGGCTCGCGAGCGTGCCAAAGACCTGTGCGGGCGGCTGACTTTAGAGGAGAAGGCTATGCTCATGCTCGACGAGAGCCCGGCCATCCCCCGGCTGGGCATCAAGAAGTTCTACTGGTGGAGTGAGGCACTACATGGTGCTGCCAATATGGGCAACGTGACGGTGTTCCCCGAACCGGTGGCCATGGCGGCATCGTGGAACCCCAATCTGCTGTACAAGGTGTTCGACGCAGCCTCGACGGAGTCCCGTGCCCAGTATAATGAGCGCATGCTGCGCGGTTCGGGAGAGGACGAGAAGTTCCACAGCCTGTCGGTGTGGACCCCTAATGTCAACATATTCCGCGACCCGCGGTGGGGACGCGGTCAGGAGACCTACGGTGAGGACCCCTATCTGACAAGTGTGATGGGTATGCAGGTGGTGCGTGGTCTGCAGGGGCCTGAGGATGCAAAGTACCGTAAGTTATGGGCCTGTGCCAAACATTATGCCGTTCACAGCGGACCGGAGTACACGCGTCACACGATGAACATCACCGACGTGTCGCCGCGCGATTTCTGGGAAACGTATATGCCTGCCTTCCAGACGCTGGTACAACAGGCAAAGGTGCGTGAGGTGATGTGCGCCTACCAGCGGCTGGACGACGATCCTTGCTGTGGCTCGACACGTCTGCTGCAGACCATCCTGCGCGACGAGTGGGGCTTCGACTATTTAGTGGTAAGTGACTGCGGTGCTGTGAGTGACTTCTACACGTCTCACAAGTCGTCATCCTCCCCTGTCACGGCATCGGCCAAGGCCGTGCTGGCCGGCACTGACGTAGAGTGTGGTTATGGCTATGCCTACAAGAGTATCCCTGAGGCCGTGCGCCGCGGACTTATTACGGAGAAAGAGGTCGACAAGCATGTGGTCCGTCTGTTAGAGGGGCGTTTCGACCTGGGCGAGATGGACGACCCAGAGCTCGTGGAGTGGTCGAAGATTCCATATAGTGCCATGTCCAGCAAGGAGCACGTACAGATAGCCCTCGACATGGCCCGGCAGAGCTTGGTACTGCTGCAGAACCGCGGTGACATACTGCCCTTGTCGAAGGGAAGGGAGAAGATAGCCGTCATTGGTCCTAATGCCGACGATGCACCCTTGATGTGGGGCAACTACAACGGTGTACCAAACCAGACGGTGACAATCCTGGACGGTATCCGCCAGAAGCAGGCTCAAGTAAAGTATCTGGCAGGCTGCGACCTAACAAATACGATGGTCATGGACTGTCTGCTGGCCACTCAGTGCGAAGCTGACGGCAGGAAGGGACTGAAGGGTACCTTCTGGAACAACGTCAACATGGAGGGTAAGGCTGTCACTACACAGCAGTACACTACGCCGTTGGCCGTCACCACGGCCGGCATGCACAACTTTGCTCCCAGTGTGGAGATTGAGGATTTCTCGGCAAAGTACGAGACCACATTCACTCCTCGCGAGTCGGGCGAGTATGTGGTTAACGTAGAGGGCTGTGGCCATTTTGAGGTGTACGTCAACGGTGAACAGAAACAGCGGGTACATATATGGCGCACCACGCCCACGCGGACAGCCATTCAGGCTGAGGCGGGCAAGAGCTACCAGATAGAGGTTCGCTTCAAGTTTGTCAAGACATGGGGTGCCAATCTGAAAATCAATGTCGCCAAGGAAGTGCCCATCGACTATCAGCAGACCATCCGGCAACTGGAGGACGTGGAGACGGTGGTCTTCGTAGGTGGCATCTCGGCAGCACTCGAAGGTGAGGAGATGCCTGTCAACATAGAAGGCTTCAAGGGTGGCGACCGCACCAGTATCGAGTTGCCCCGCGTGCAGCGTGACTTCCTGAAGGCACTGAAGGCTGCAGGAAAGAAGGTGGTTTTCATCTGTTGCTCAGGGTCTGCCATCGCGCTGGAACCCGAGACGCAGACGTGCGATGCCATCCTGCAGGCTTGGTATGCCGGACAGGAAGGAGGAACGGCCATTGCCGACGTGCTCTTTGGCGACGTAAACCCCTCGGGCAAGCTTCCCGTGACATTCTATAAGAACGACAGCCAGCTGCCCGACTACGATGACTACTCAATGAAGGGCCGTACCTACCGTTACTTCAACGATGCGCTATTCCCCTTCGGACATGGACTATCGTACACCACCTTTGAGGTGGGGCAGGGTAACATCAGTATGACAGCCGATACGGACGTGATGACGCTGACGGTGCCCGTGACTAATACAGGCAGGCGCGACGGTACGGAGGTGGTGCAGGTGTATATACAAAAAACGGGCGATCCCGATGCTCCACTGAAAACGCTGCGTGCCTTCCAGCGCGTGACGCTGAAGGCCGGACAGACGGAGAACGTTGTCCTGAAGTTGACACCTGAATCCTTCTCGTTCTTCGACAGCGACACTAACACCATGCTTGTGAAACCAGGACACTATCATGTGCTCTATGGCACTAGCTCGGCCGACGAAGCGCTGAAACAGTTAGACGTAAAGATTTAAGATAAACACAATTATTTCCCAATTAACAAATAAAAACATATATGAGAACAACACTGAAAACTGCTTTCGCCATGCTGTTGACTGTGAGTGCCACTGGCGTATGGGCACAAGGATTGAAAGACGCCTACAAAGACTACTTCTTGATTGGCGTGGCCGTCAACCAGCGCAACGTTACTAATGCGCAGCAACAGGCGCTGGTGCGTCAGGAATTCAACTCGATGACCTGCGAGAATGACATGAAGCCAGAACCCACAGAGCCTGCAGAGGGGCAGTTCAATTGGGATGGTGCCGACCGCATTGCCAACTTTGCACGCCAGTCGGGCATCAAATTGCGCGGCCACTGCCTGATGTGGCACAATCAGGTGGGACGCTGGATGTATGAGGGGGTCACCGACAAGGAGGTTTTCTACAAGCGCATGAGAAACCATATACAGGCTGTGGTGAATCGCTATAAGGACGTGGTGTATTGCTGGGACGTGGTGAACGAAGCCATCACTGACGATGTGACAGCCGCCGACCCATACCGTCAGAGTCCGATGTACAAGTTGTGTGGCGACGAGTTCATCATCAAGGCCTTCCAGTATGCCCGCGAGGCTGACCCCAAGGCACTGTTGTTCTATAACGACTATAACGAGTGCGACCCCGTGAAGAGCAAGCGCATCGCTGAGATGGTGAAGAAGCTGAAGGCCCAGGGTGCTCCCATAGACGGTATTGGCATGCAGGGCCACTATAACATCTATGGTCCTACGGAACAGGCTGTCGACGATGCTATCACACTTTATAAGAAGGTTGTGAAGCACATCCACGTCACTGAGCTTGACATCCGCGTTAACGAGGAAATGGGCGGACAGCTGCAGTTCTCGCGCGATGGAGTCAATGTGACGGACTCGGTGAAACAGCACCTGGCCGATCAGTATGCCCGCGTGTTCCGTGCCTTCCGCAAGCATAAGGATGTCATAGAGTGTGTGACGTTCTGGAATCTGGGCGACCGCGACTCGTGGGTGGGCGTAGCCAACTATCCGCTGCCCTTCGATGCCGACTACAAACCCAAGATGGCTTACGACTATATACGCGACATGAAGGCTCCCCTATGGGACATGCCGAAAAAGCCAGCCCAGAAGCCTCGCCGTCGTGGTCCGCAGGCCGAGCAGCGCGCACCCTTCAAGCCCGAGTTGGCATTTCCCGAACAGGAGGGTATCAAGGAGGACTTCCAGCCCTCAGTGATGAATCAGCCCGGCCAACAGTTCCCCATGGTTAACTCTCAGGGCTATGTACGTTTCCGCATCGATGTGCCTGACGCTAAGGAGGTCATTGTCAGTCTCGGACTGGGCGGCCGTGGCGGCACTAAACTGCACAAGACCTACGACGGCTCATATGTAGGACAGACGGAAGGCCCTATGGACGAGGGCTTCCACTACTACCACCTGACTGTAGACGGCGGAATGCTCAACGACCCGGGGGCTCAGAACTACTTCGGGTCCACGCGCTGGGAAAGCGGTATCGAGATTCCTGCCCACGACCAAGACTTTTATGCCATGAAGAATGTGCCCCACGGTCGTGTGCAGCAAGTGCTGTTCTGGAGTGAGAGCACGCAGCAGGTGCGCCGCGCCTTCGTTTATACTCCACCAACGTATGGCAAGAACCCCAAAGAGCACTTCCCCGTGCTCTACCTACAACACGGATGGGGTGAGGACGAGACGGCATGGAGCCGTCAGGGCCACGCGAACCTCATCATGGACAACCTGCTGGCCGAAGGCAAGACCAAGCCGTTCATCATCGTCATGACCTACGGCATGACCAATCAGGTGCGCTTCGGGGGTATCCGCGAGTTTACGGCAAAGGAGTTTGAGACGGTGCTCGTCGACGAGCTCATCCCCTACATCGACGCTAACTTCCTGACAATTGCCAAGAAGGACAGCCGGGCCATGGCCGGACTGTCGATGGGTGGCATGGAAACCAAGCTCATCACGCTGCGCCGTCCTGACGTGTTTGGATACTACGGACTGCTCAGCGGCGGTCAGTATGAGCCCAGCGACATCAAGTCGAAAGACCAGGTGAAGGTCATCTTTCAGAGCTGCGGCTCAAAGGAGCGTCCCGACGCTGTCCGCCAGTCTGCCGAACGCTTGCAGAAGGCAGGCTTCAATGCTGTGGCGTACGTCTCAGAGGGCACTGCCCACGAGTTCCTCACCTGGCGACGCTCGCTGAAGGAAATGGCCCCGTTGTTGTTCAAGTAAAATTCTAAACCTAACATCCGCAGTAAAAAGACCATATAAAGTGCAAGTGTCTGTATATGAAATCATAGCAGACACTTGTATATTTCAGATTTTTCCGTGCTGTGCGGTTGAAAACGCCTATTTTGATGGTTAAAGTTTGCTAATGCCCTAATTATATACCTTATAGGTGCCAACCGGCGGCAAAATAAAAAAATACTGAAAAATTTTGGTTTATTGACCGATTTGCACTACCTTTGCAGTCGCTAATCAGGCCGCGATGGTGGAATGGTAGACACGAGGGACTTAAAATCCCTTGGCCATAACGGCTGTGCGGGTTCGAGTCCCGCTCGCGGCACATGGTTCTGCTCAGCATGCTGGGTGGAACTATTTTTTGTCTCGTCGGCATTCTGCTGAGCCAGCCGGTATAATTGGTGAGCCTTTATCTGACGTGATAGCTATGGAAAGAGGCTACCCCTGTGATGTGGGCAGCCTCTTGATGAGTGAGTGCCTGGGTGAATTTCCCCAGGAGGTTGGAGTGTTACTTAGGCAAGTCTGTGCCGGGGATATTCATGCCGGGGATACCGAGTAGATCGGGGATACCCGGCAACTCAGGTGCCAGCACTTCGTTAGGATCACCGATATTAGGATCGCTGACGATACCTATCGTTGGAGAGCCAGCCAGTAACGGCTCGGTTTCTATTCTGAAAATCTCCAGGGCAGGAGTCATATATGTCTTTTTCATATTGCTATTCTTTTTTGCTTTGTTTCTGAAATTAGTTCATAATCACTTCACGACAACCTTACGTCCACCGACGATGTACAGACCCTTAGTGGGTTGGCTGACACGCTGTCCGGCGAGGTTGAAGATTTCCTTGTTTGCCTTTTCATTATTCTTCAGCGTAGCGCTGATGCCAGTGGTCTCAGCATCGAAGGGCAGGAATGCGGGAGCGCCAGAATTGATGTGCAGGTAAGCCTTGCCGGCAGGAATCGCCAGGTCTTCTTCAGCGGGGAAGAAGGCGCGTACTTCGTCCTTATAGGCGAGCACGTAGTCGCCGTCTACGGCAGTTGTCTCGGTCATGGCGGCCTTCAGCAGGTTCCCCTCAATGGCATCGGCAGTAGCAATCACGGGAATCTTGTAGTCCTTGGGGTAGGTAGCCTCTTCATCACCCTCCAGTACCAAGCCCGTGCCGGCGGGAACCTTCGTCACCTTTTTGAGTTGTGCAACGCCTTCGGTGGAAGTCACGATATAGGCGGTCAGACCTTCGACGGCACTGAAGTCGAGGGCCTTGTCGCTGCAGAAGGTGGCATAGCCGCATTCAGATATAATGGTGGCGGTGACGGTTTCAGAAGCCTTGTCGGCCAGCACGAAGTCGATGACTACGAAGGGCTGCGAAACAGAACCGATGGCAGTGAAGTACAGGCTCTCCCAGTTGTCGAGATCGTACTCATAGACAGAGGGATAAGTGTCGGTAGCCTGGTTGGTGGCATAGAACACGTCGCCGCTCACATCGACAGACTTCGCCTCAGCATCGTTGCTCTCCTTGAAAGCCGTCAGCTTACCGTTGCCACTGGCTGACCAGCCATAGACAATGGCTTTGGTGGCTACCTTGCCCTCGGGGAAGGTCACGTTGACACCGCAACCTGTAGAGAGCTTCAGGGGCACGTACTTGTTCTCGCCCATCGTCACGCTGCCAGAACCAAATTGGAAAGTCTTGTCGGCATCCATGGTGAAGGTGATGCCGTTGGCTGTCACTGTCTTGGTGTCGCTGCCCACCACTTTGACGTCGTTCTTATTGTAGTAGACCACAGCTCCCTGCTCGGTGTATGTGCCAGAGAGGTTGTTGACGGTCACGGTGTATGCATCGGTGCCGTTGATGGTGAAGGTATAGGTAGCCGTCGTTCCATCGATAACCTTGGTGACGGTGGTGCTGCCCGACGACAGCGTGACGTCCACCATGCCTACGCCGTTCAGCGCAGAGCCGTCGATGGTCAGGGCATTGGTGCTTTTCAGCGTAGCCAGATCCGTGTCGCTGATGGCAGTGCCGTTAAAGGTCACGGCAGTAATCTCCTGGACGATGACTTCTTCCTGAGTGTAGTCAACATGAAACTCCATGATACCCTGACTGTTTGTACCATCAAAAGTGAAGGTGATATTATTTTTGGCGGCTATGCCTGTAATCTCGATGGTGGTAGCCTCGCTGGCATTCTTTTGTACGCAGGTTATAGGCATTGTTTTGCCTGTTGGGACATACGCCGTACCATCCACTTCAATCTTGCTAATCTGGAAAGTTTTCGTGTTGTCATTCGATGCCGCATAGACTGTAACGGAGTTGATGCGATAGCCCTCGTTGACGGTCATCACTAACGGAGTGTTCTTTCTTACCTTAATACCCTTGCCTGACATCGGGTCGATTTTAGTTCCGCTACCCGCATTAGTAGTGCCGTTAATTGAAAATGATGTTCCATTGACAGCGGCATTAGAAGAGCCTCCTTCGGGTGAAACTTCCGTTTCTGCCCACGCCGTCCCAACGGACATCATCGCGAGCATCATTAAAGATAGAATTTTTTTCATACTTGTTGTTTGTTTTGTTATTAATAAAAGATGTATTATATCGTTAATTTGCAGTTATGATATTATTTTTCTTGTTTGTTTTAGTAATCGTAAAAATACTCATTTAGTAGCATATCTGGTTGCAAAGGTACGAAATAGAATTGACATACCCTAATTTTTAGGCAGCCAAATTTATAATTTCCGATATAATGGCCGATGCCGTTGACAAGAGTGGAAAGTCATGTGGCCGGTATTCCGTTGCCTTCCTTCTCTGTGTCATAAGTCTTTATTCACTGTGGTATAATCCTTCTTTCACCGTGATATAGGCTCCGTCAGGAAAAAGTTGTAACAGCTTTTCGGAAAGTTGTTACAACTATTTTGGAAGTTGTCACAGCTTTTTAGAAAGTTGTTACAACTTTTCCGGCGTGGAGCCTGTTTGAGGGTGCTGTTGCAGCCGTTTTGTCGTCGGAGCACGCCGTCGTTGGTCGGCAGTTCTAAATAAAGTGAATGAATGCTTGGCCGTTACGAAAAATTATAGTACCTTTGCCAACAAGAAAGAATAAGTAGATAACGACAATGAAGAACTTCAAGTATTTGATGATGACGGCAGCCGTTGTGCTGCTGACGGCATGCTCGGGCAAGCTGGGTGTGCTGTCGAGTGACAACTTCAAGGTGAATCCTAATCCGCTTGAGACTGACGGCGGGCGGGTGACGGCAACCATTAATGGCACGTTTCCCGAAAAGTATATGAACAAGAAAGCCGTGGTGACGGTGGTGCCCGAGCTGCGCTACCAGAAGAATGGTGTAGAGCAGACGATGAAGGGACAGCCGGCCTCGTTTCAGGGCGAGAAAGTGCTGGGCAACGACCAGACCATCAACTACGTGCTGGGCGGTCACTACACGATGAAGACTACGTTCCCCTACGAGGATGCCATGCAGAAGAGCGAACTCTTCCTGACCTTCGACGCGCACATAGGCTCTAAGGCTGTCAAGGTGCCCGAGGTGAAGGTGGCTGACGGCGTGGTAGCCACCAGCGAGCTGTATCGCAAGACGCTGCTGCAGTCGAAAGGCTGTCTGGCTCCTGACGAGTTTCAGCGCGTGGTGGCTCAGAAACAGGAGGCAAACATCCGCTTCCTCATCCAGCAGGCCGAGTTGCGCAAGAGTGAGCTGAAAACGGGCTCTGTGCAGGAATTCGTGGCCTTGCTGAGGCGCATCAGCCAGGACCGCCAGGGGCTGAACCTGCAGAACGTGGAGGTGTCGGCATACGCATCGCCCGACGGTGGTTTCGAGCTGAACGAGAAACTGGCCAACAAGCGTCAGCAGAATGCTGAGGGCTATGTGCGTCAGCAGATGAGGCAGGCCGACGTGGAGGGGCAGGTGGAATCCCGCTATACCGCTCAGGACTGGGAGGGTTTCCAGCAGTTGGTGCAGGCGTCGGATATTCAGGACAAGGATGTCATCCTGCGCGTGCTGTCCATGTATAAGGACCCTGAGGAGCGCGAGCAGCAGATTAAGAACATGAGTGCCGGTTTCCGCGAACTGGCTGACGGCATCCTGCCCGAGCTGCGCCGTGCCCGTCTGACCATCAACTATGAGACCATAGGCCGTAACGACCAGCAAATCAAAGACCAGCTGGTCAAGGATGCCAAGGAACTGAGCATTGAGGAGATACTCTATGCCGCCACGCTGACCAACGATGCCGTTGAGCAGGAACGCATCTACCAGCAGACCACCCGTTTGTATCCGGCTGATGCTCGTGCCTACAACAATCTGGCTACGCTGGCGTGGCGGAAAGGCGACTACGACGGTGCACGCCAGTGGCTTGCGCGGGCACAGGGCGTCAATGCCAACTGTCCGGAAATCAACGCCAATCTGGGACTGCTGGCCCTGCGCGAGGGTCATGTGCAGGAGGCCGAGACACTGATAGGCAAGGCTTCAGGTGCCGGAGCGTTCAATGTGACCGAGGCCCTGGGTAACCTATATCTTGCACAAGGCAACTATCCGCTGGCTGCCGCACAGTTAGAGAACACGCTGACCAACAGTGCCGGACTGGCTCAGTTGCTGACGAAGGACTATGAGAAGGCTGCTGCCACACTGAAAGCAGTGAAGGACGGTGACGGATGGACGGACTATCTGCAGGCCATCATCTGTGCCCGCCAGGGCAACGACGGCATGGCAGGCTTCTTCCTGCGTCAGGCTGTGGAGAAGGATGCTTCGCTGGCAGACTATTCGAAGAACGACTTAGAGCTGAAGAACGTCAGGTAAGGAAACAATAATAATTAATAAGGGAATAAGAAATAAGCAATAGAAATAGGACAAGTAATAACATTTTTTTGAGGCTATGAGCATAAGAAGAAACTTTGTTTTTTATTCTTTATTTCTTATTTCTTTCTTATTTGTCGGCTGTGGCGTTGACAGTCAGCGCTTCCGCATAGAGGGCAGGCTGCGCAACATGAATCAGGGAGAGTTCTGGGTGTACTCCCCCGAGGGAGCCATTGTGGGCATAGACACCATTCGCGTACACGACAGTCGTTTCACCTACGAGACAGACCTGCGCATGCCTGCCACGTTTGTTATCATCTTCCCCAACTTCTCGGAGCTGCCCATCTTTGCCGAACCCGGTGAGGAGGTTACGTTGAAGGGTGATGCCAGCCGCTTGAAGGAACTCATTGTAAAGGGTACTGACGATAACGATGACATGACGAAGGTGCGCCAGGAGCTGAACACGCTCATGCCCCCCGATGTGCCTGGAGCCGTGGAGAAGTTCATCCGTGAGAACCCGGCATCGCGGGCCAGCAACTATCTGTTGCAGCGCTATTTCCTGCAGGAGGCTGACGCTGACTACAAGAAAGCCTACGAACTGGTGAAGCTGATGTTGAAGGAACAGCCTGACGACGGTCAGCTGATGAAGTGGGAGAAGGTGCTCAAGGGCTTGCGCAACAACGTGGCGAAGGGTAAGGTGCCCAACTTCTCGGCTACTGACATCAATGGGCGCGTGGTGAGCCAGGCGGATCTCAATGCGAAGGTTAACGTGTTGACGGTGTGGGCTTTGTGGAATTTCAACAGTACGGACATTCAGCGCCGTCTGCTGAAGCTGAAGAAGAAACATGGCGACAAGCTGGGCGTGGTGAGCATCTGTCTGGACGGTAACGTCAAGGACGTCAAGCAGCGGCTGGAACGCGACTCAGTGACGTGGAAAACGGTGTGTGACGGCAACATGTGGCAGTCGCCGTTAGTCAGTAGGCTGGGTGTGACCAATGTGCCCACCAACTGGCTGATGAACAGCAGTGGTACCATTGTGGAACGTAACATGAATGCCAGTGACCTGGAGAAGAAGATTGAAGACATGCTGCAATAGTTCTTTATTGTAAGGGAGAATCGAATGAAAAAACTGTTTCGCGCTATTAGAATTGCCGTCGGCGTGCTGGTGGCACTGGCCGTGGTGCTGCTGGGCGGCGGGTTCTACATGCTCCACACAGAGTGGTTACAGCAGAAGTTGAAGACCAAGGCTTTGGACTTGCTCACCGAGAAGTTGCAGACACGCGTGACGTTGGACAGTGTGAGTGTCAGTCTGCTGACCATGGATGCTGAACTCTTCGGACTGAACGTCGAGGACCGTCAGCAGCGCAAGATGCTTGTGATGGACTATCTGCAGGCAGACGTAGACCTGTGGCCCCTGCTGGATGGCGACATCCGCGTGACGGAAGCAAAGGTGCAGGGACTGAAGGCTGAGTTGCACAAGGTGCGCAAGGACTCGCTGTCGCCCGACACCGTGGCCAACTTCCAGTTTGTCATTGATGCTTTCAAGAAGGACAAGAAGAAGGCCAAAGCACCCAAGGACAGTGTCAGCATGAAGGCAAAGAAAAAGAAACTGGAGTTGATTGTCAACAAGTTTACCGCTGAGCGCATAGCCCTGACCTACAACGAAGACAGCGTCACGCTGGACAGACTGCGCTTCACCATGCCTCGCCATGGAGCGCCCAAGGGCAGCATAGAGGGTCTGCACGGGCGTTGGGAACGTACCAACAAGAAAGGTGAGCTGGTGACCCATGAGGCTCTTGTGACCCTGCTGGACTACCATGAGGAGGACGGCGAGCGACTGGTATCGCTGGAGCGCGTCAACTTCCGCACCAACAACCACAGGCCACGTAAGAATGCCAGTAAGCCCAAACGCGGCTTCTTCGACGTGGGACACTTCAACGTATGGGCAGACCTGAAACTGAGCATCGACCGCATTGCCGGCGACACCGTCCATGGACATCTGCGCGAGATGACGGCCCGCGACAGCATCATGGGTATCGACATACGCAAACTGCAGTGTGAGGTGACGGCCACCAAGCGCGGACTGCGGCTGGAGGACGTGCAGATTCAGCAGGGTGAGGGAACCACACTGCACTTTGTGCGTGGTGACCTGATGTTCCCTAACAAGAAGACGGGTGAGAAACTGAGGTACTTCACGTCGACCATTGGAGGTACGGCCCTGCTGAAAGACATCTCCAGACCCTTTGCACCTGTGCTCAGAAAGTTCTCGCTGCCACTGATGCTCAGCGTGCGCATGGAGGGTAACGACGACAGCATGAACTTCTACGACATCGTGGTGACGCGCCCTCGCCAGGCTCTGACCATCAAGGCAAAGGGACGCATCACCGGCCTGAAGAACAAGTACGACCTCCGAGTGCACTTCGACGTGAACAGCATGAATACTAACGCCAAGGAGGCCATCACCATCATCAACCAGTTTGCAGTCAAGAAGTTCATGATGGAACAACTCAACGCCCTGGGCAACATACGGTATAAGGGGTCGTTCAACGTGCTGTATAAGAAGGAGGAGTTCCAGGGAGCACTCTCTACGCGCCACGGAGGGCTGACCTTCTATTTCGCTCTTGATGAGAACAATAAATACCTGAGCGGTTGGGCCCAGAGTACCCACTTGGACATTGGTAAGATTATGAACATGCGTGACATAGGACCTGTGGAGGCCAAGGCCAACTTCAAGTTCGACATCTCCAAGCCACGTACGGCACTGATGCGCCGCCGGCTGGGTGGCAAATTGCCCATTGGCGAGGTGACGGCACACGTCAACCACGCTTCGTACAAGTTTGTCAAAGTGTCGAATGTCGACGTGAAGATAGTCAGCAACGGAGCTATTGCCGAAGGTTCGGTGATGGCGCCAGGCAGTTTTGCAGACCTCAGCTGTACCTTCTCGTTTACGAATACCAAAGAGATGCAGAAGATGAAGATTAAGCCCAAGGTGCGCTTCAACCTCTTCCGCAAGAAGACGGAGGCTGAGAAGGCTGCCAGGGCTGAGGAGAAGGCTGCGCGCAAGGCTGCCAAGGAGAAGGAGGAGGCTGCCGAGGCCAAGGAGAAAGCCGCCCGTAAGGCGGCTAAGAAGGCTGAGAAAGAAGCCCGTAAGGAGGCTAAGAAGGCTGAGAAGGAAGCTCGCAAAGCGGCCAAAGAGGCGGAGAAGGCCGCCCGCAAGGCCGCTAAGGAGTCTGACAATTAGCGGTCATTGCGTTTTTTTGCTGTTTCCATTAGTCAGTCCATGTTTATCAGTTTCATCAGTTTGATGGCATCCACGTATTGGGCAATGCCCTGAGCAACCTTCTTGGCATCTTGCATGGCGTGTACCACCGTAGCCTGACGGCCCACCACGTCGCCACCGGCAAATACTCCTTTCAGCGTGGTCATGCCATAGGGAATGTCGCGTGTGATGAGGAACTTGTGTTCGTCGTTCTCCAACCCAGGTGTAGTGCGCACAATCTTTGTGGCTGGGGTGGCTCCAATGGCAAAGATAATGTTCTCTGCAGGCAGTGTCTGGCGCACGGGTTCCTTGTCGGGCTCGCTGGTCTCAAGGACAATCTCGGTGATGTCCAGGTGGTCGTCGACGTGGATTTCCGCTATCCTGCTCCACCAGCGGAACTGCACCCCTTCCCTTACGGCGTCGTCGTACTCAGCATGGAGCGCCGACATGGTGTCGATGCCACGATGGTAGACCACGTCGACGTGTGAGGCACC